>Ga0116231_10001562_pt1 | contig 46998 bp, 34 predicted proteins | sample S1TSphgellanicum_2_FD_89695 | JGI IMG/M metagenome (GOLD analysis project Ga0116231, IMG submission 89695) | Host-associated microbial communities from peat moss isolated from Minnesota, USA - S1T2_Fd - Sphagnum magellanicum MG | ecosystem: Host-associated > Plants > Peat moss > Unclassified...
CGTGCCGCCGCTATCGTTGAAGGCCATGCAGCAGGTGTTCGCCACCGTCAGAGTGCCCGCGCCGCTCGTGCTGAGCGTTCCGCCGTTGTTATTGAAACCGGCCGTCGGCGGGCTGGCGTTGCCACTGGTTTCGGTCCAAGTCGTCGCACCCGAGACCGTGATCGTACCGGTGTTGTTGATGACCGATTGATTATTGAAGTACAGCGCATCGTTGGAATTCCAGTTCACGGTTCCGTTGTTGGTGATCGCCGCTCCACTCATTCCCTTGTTGCTCCCGCTGGTGATGGCATTCCACGTCGAGCCCGAAGGATTCACCCACGTGCCGGAGATCGTGCCCTGATCCCAGATGAGAGTGCCGTTCAAGGTGGCGCCGGCTGGCGTCTGCGTGCTCGCGGCACCGGTAATGGTTCCGCCAACAAACTCCAGCGTCGTGCCGGATGCCACCTTGAACGCGCCATTGAAGTTTGCGCCGTTATTGACGTTGACCTTGCCGCCGCCATTGAACGTCGAGCCATCGTCAAACTGCGCCGTGCCATTGCCGTTGAAGTTCGTCGTGCTACCCGCGGTCGTCGTGATAACCCCGTTGGCTTCGTTAGTGAACACGACAAACGGCGTGGAATTGAAGTTGACCGCCGCGGAACTGGCGTTATTGAACGTACCGTAATTATTGAACGCCGCGGGGGTCGACGAATTGTTGCCTCCAGTCTCCTGGATCGTCGTCCCGGCCAGCACATTGAACGTCGAGTTGTTGGCGAATATGGAGCCGCTGTTGAGGTCGAGCGCATCGGTGGTTTTCCAGTTGACCACGCCATTATTCGTCAGCGTCTGACCAACGAGCACGCGGTCACCGAGAACATTGTCGACGCTCAGCGTGTCGCCCGCCTTTAGCGTGAGCGGGTCACCGGAAGGATAGGTCGTCGTCGTGTCCCATAGATAGGCTGTCGCCTGCGCACGCGGCGCCAGTGCCGCGAGCACGGCCAGCGCGAGCGGGGACAGCCGCATAGCGCGGTTCAGCGGAGTCCGATCGTGGGTATTGAGCGACTGCGGTGCAGCATTGCGTTGCCCGTTTTTCATGTACTTGACTCCCTGGAGAGAAAATGAGGATCCCTACCCGACTAAGGCGTAAGAGTTCCGCAAACCTTGTCACGAGTGCCGCGAATCAGCGTAGAAAAATTTCGGGCTTGGACCGCCCGCGCCGGCCACGCCGCCGAGATCGATTCAAGTCCGGGGTATTTCGGCCGATAGGAATTCGAGCGAGGCGGCGACACCTTCATGCTGAATTACTTATGTCATTAAATTTAGCTACGAGTAATTCACGTTCCCGGGAGTCTCGCGCGCAAGCTGACAGCGATCTAGCCGCCCGGATGCTGAGGGGGCTGTACTCCTATTTTGTCATGCTCTCCATCTTTGCGATAGCGACGGACTCCTTTCATCGGCATGCGCGCCTGATGTGGGTGTGTACAGCCGTACTCGCGAGCGCATCACTCATGAGGGTGGGTTTGATCCTCGGTCGTCGGCGCATCGAAGAATCGCAGCGGAATCTTTGGCGCGCATCGCTCGCTTTCACCGTCATTGCAATTGCCGGCTGCTGCGGCTTCTTGCACGCGGCATTCGCGTCCCTCTATGGGCTCGAGGGTTGGCCATTTTTGATCTCGGCGATCTGGATTGCGGGTTTGACGGCGGGCGGATGCATCACCTTCGTGCCCAGCATGCCGCTGGTTTACTTGCATCTGTTTCTAATGGAGATGCCAGTGTTCACGGTGACCCTGCGGATGGGGACCTCGGAAGGCACAGCCTTTGCGATCACGGTGGTATTCTTCGTTATATTCCTGATCGTGCAATGCCGCCAATTACATGTCGCCTATTGGCAGGGACTCGCAGACCGTGCGCTCGAGCAGGATCGGCGGCGCGCATTGGAGGCAGCCAGCAACGCGAAGAGCGATTTTGTTGCCAACATGAGTCATGAGATCAGAACGCCAATGAACGGCGTCATTGGCATGGCCGGTCTGTTGCTGGAAACGAAACTGGACGCCATGCAGCGCGACTATGCGGAAACGATCTGCACCAGCGGCAGCGCACTGCTGACCGTGATCAATGACATCCTCGATTTCTCCAAGATCGAAGCCGGCAAACTCGAACTCGAGCAAATCGACATGGATTTGCGCGAGACCGTGGAGGACGTTGCCAAGCTCCTGGCGATGAACGCGCACGCCAAGGGGCTTGAAGTCATCGTGCAGATTGACCCAAACCTGCCCGACTTCGTGAAAGGCGATGCGGGCCGTATGCGCCAAATTCTGCTCAATCTCGGCGGCAACGCGGTCAAGTTTACCAGCCAGGGAGAGGTGTCGCTGCAGATCGAGGTGGCAGGCAGCGATGAGCACGGTATCCGAGTGCGGTGTGCCGTGCGAGACACGGGTGTCGGTATACCCGCCGAAAGAGTACGGGCGCTCTTCACACCATTCATGCAGGTGGACCCCTCCACCACACGCAAGCACGGCGGCACCGGGCTGGGGCTTTCCATCGTGCGGCGCTTGGTCGAACTGATGGACGGTGAAACCGGCGTTGAGAGCCAGGCCGGCATAGGGTCCACTTTTTGGTTTACCGTCCGCTTCGCGCACGCCGCGGGCATCAATCAACCGCTGTATCCGATTCTGGCACCGATCAAGGGAAGGCGGATATTGGTAGTGGACGATAACACGACCAATCGCAGGATTCTGATGCGACAGCTTGCGCATTGCGGAGCGGAGCCGGTGAGCGCAAGCTCAGCCAACGAGGCGCTTGCGCTGATGAGACAGGCGCAATCCGCCGGCCGGCCGTATGAGGCCGCCCTCCTCGATCATCAGATGCCCGCTGTCGATGGCGCGCAGCTCGGTCGGATGATCGTCAAGGAAGCGGAGTTAAAGACCACCCGGCTGGTTTTGCTGACATCCTCGGGTCAAACGGGTGCGAGGCAGTTGTTCGCCGACAAAGGATTTGCCGGGTATCTCTTGAAGCCCGTCACCCAGCGCGACCTCACCGATTGCTTGATCCGGATTCTCACCAACGAGGCCGGAGTCTGGCAGCTGCAAAGTCAACCGGTCGTCGCGCGACTCCCCCTTCATGCCTTGCACGCCCGTACCCGCAATAGCATCCTCTTGGTTGAGGACAACCTCGTGAATCAGAAGGTGGCTGTCCGGATGCTGGAGAAGCTCGACTATCGCGTGGACGTTGCGGGCAATGGCAGGGCGGCGATCGCCGCGTGGCAGACGGAGCGCTACGATCTGATTCTGATGGACTGCCAAATGCCCGAGCTCGACGGTTACGAGGCGACGCGGGAAATTCGGCGCCTCGAGAACGGCGCACGGCACATTCCCATCGTCGCCTTGACGGCTCACGCTATGAAGGGTGCCGACGAGGAGTGCATCGCGGCAGGCATGGATGGCTATCTGTCCAAACCCATCAATCGCGACGAACTGGACGCCGCGCTCTCGCATTTTCTGCGCGAGGAAACGGCGGCATAGGTGAGTACGCGCTGCTGCGACAACTGCTCGACCGTCCGCACCGGATGTTCAGCCGGGAGGAACTCCTCCAGGAACTCGCCGGACGCGATGCGGAATCCTTTGACCGTACGATCGACTTACGTGTCAGCCGACTGAGACGCCGGCTCGGCGATCACGCGCGCGAGCCGAACAACATTCAAACGATACGCAGCGAAGGCTATGTGCTCTGCCGCGCGGTCGAACGCGTCAACGTGCTGCCGCAGCGCTTTCACGAGCCCAACCCCCTGCGAAAACCATCGCGGCTGGCATCATTCTGATCTTCCTGATCGCTGGCGCTTTTCAGACGATCTGTGTCTCCGGCGCTTACGCAATTTACGGCCGGGAGCAGCGCGCGCGTGACTGCGATTTCATGGCCGCGGATGTCGCGCTGGCTCAACGCGTCATGCGTACGGTTACGCCCGATAGGCGCGAGGCGCTGCTGCGATTTTACGATCCAACGGCATTTACCGCCACCGGATCGCGCTCAAGGAGTTTTGGTCATCAGCTACCTGTTCGCCATTTTCTTGATTGCGGCAGCCGCCGCGGGCATCGCCGTCCGCATCGCGACGCGGCCCTTGCGTACCCTCGCGACCGCGGCGCGGCAGCTCGCGGATAACCTCGATGCCGTCGCACTGCGCGAGGGAGGGCCCAGTGAGGTGCGCGAGGCCACGCGCGCCTTCAACGCCATGCAAGTGGCGCTCAAGCGCGACCTGTATCAGCGCACTCACATGTTGGCTGCGATCTCGCACGATCTGACGCCTTTGACGCGTCTTGCATTGCGCGCTGAGGAGATGCCGCCCAGTCCGGTCCGCGTCGGTCGCGAATCGATGCATCATAGTTGGTGCCCTACGTCGAGTATGACCTCCTGCTGACAGTGCCCATCATGCCGTTGAGTAATCTGATCGCCTTATTAAGGAGGAGATGCCGCATGAACTCAAGAATAGTTTCTGGAGCAGCGATACTGCTCATGGTCACCGCAGGCGATGCGCTCGCGCAAGCGCCGTCAGGTGCAGCGCCGGGTGCCCCGGGTTCACCGGGAATGCCGGGGACGCCTGGAATTCCCGGTACACCGGGAACACCCGGAACTCCTGGCTCGCCAGGCACCCCGGGATCCCCTGGCAGCCCAGGAACTCCCGGTACGCCTGGAACACCCGGAACTCCGGGCTTGCCAGGAACGCCAGGGACCTCAGGCAGCCCGGGAACGTCGGGTTCTTCTGGAACGTCGGGTTCTGCGGGTTCGTCAACGGGGTCGAGTTCGAAACACGGTTAAGCCTTTTGCGTCGGTTTGCAGCTCAAGACTCACCGCCGGCAATTAATCCCCCTCGGTCCTCGAGTAATGCTGAGCTCACCATTACTCGACTATGTGGAGCGGATAGTTATGTGTAGCTCGCAAGATAATCACCCAGAACTCGCAACGTGCGCGAGTCGAGTGGCAGCATCAGGGGTGAGCGCGTCTTGGTAGACCTGCAGGACTGGCGTATCAAGGCTCTCGAGGCGCTCGCCATTACGCAGCCACGCGATGAATGCTTCTGCCTCAACCGATGCGCGCGGCTCATCGATCATGCGGCGGGTGCCGTTACGCAATATGACGTTCATGCGATCCTCCAGTGGTTGCGAGACGAACCGGAGGAAAACTACGCCTTGCAGTTGACAATACGATAATAGTCGTAATATCGTATATATCCATGAAAGCGAAAAACGTGATCGAGGCCTTGGGCGCATTGGCGCACGAGCATCGCTTGGCCGTATTCAGGATTCTGGTTGAGCGGGGCCCCGCGGGGCTGGCCGCCGGCCGGATCGCCGAGCGCATGGGGTTGGTGCCGTCATCGCTGACCTTTCATCTGCAGAATCTGCAGCACGGCGGGCTCATCACGCGGCGCCGCGAGGGTCGGCAGCTCATCTACTCTGCAGACTTTACGGCCATGACGGCGCTCGTCGGCTACTTGACCGATAACTGCTGCGCCGAGAGTGCGGCCGAGTGTTGCCCGCCGGTGCGGCAGCCAAAATCGACGAAGCGGGCCGTGAAAGCGGCTTGAAGGCACGCACGAACGATGAGTTCCGCGGTCGCGTGGGAAACCTTCCCCACCTTGGGCCGCATCCCGGTGGATGGCGAGGATACTGCGGTGTTTAATCACGGAGAATCGACGACCCCGGTCGAAACGGCCGCAGCGGGACGCCGTCTTCCCGCGCCGCGAGCGCAACCGGCCTGTCGCGTCGCCAAGTGACGTCTCCGCAGTCTTACAACGTCCTCTTTTTGTGCACTGGCAACTCGGCGCGCAGCATCTTGGCGGAGTCGCTGCTGAACAGCTTGGGCAAAGGCCGGTTCCGGGGCTTTAGCGCGGGCAGCTTCCCGAAAGGGCGGGTGCACCCGCTCGCGCTCGAGCTCTTGAAGCGCATGGATCTGCCCTCGGAGGGCTTGCGCAGCAAGAGCTGGGACGAGTTCGCGGCGCCCGATGCGCCGCCTATCGACTTTATTTTTACGGTCTGCGATGACGCCGCCGGCGAGGTGTGTCCGATATGGCCGGGAAAACCCTTGACCGCGCACTGGGGCATCGCGGATCCGGCGGCGGTCGAAGGCTCCGATGCGGACAAGGCCTTCGCGTTCCGCAAGGCACTCGAGCAGATGGAAACCCGGATCGAGCTCTTCGTGGCGCTGCCAATCGAGTCGTTGGACCCCATGACGTTGCGCGAAAAACTCCGCGCGATCGGACACTTACCCGCGACGGCAGCTTAAGGACATGCTCCGCCGGATCGCCGCGGAGGGCTTCGGCTCGCTCCTGCTCGCGGCGACGGTGATCGGCTCCGGGATTATGGCCGAGCGGCTTGCCGCCGGGAACATTGCCGTCGCGCTCATCGCCAATACGGGCGCCACCGTGGCGGTTCTGGCAACCTTGATCGCCCTCTTCGGACCGGTGAGCGGCGCCCACTTCAATCCCGCCGTATCCTTGGTTCAGGCGCTTCGCGGGGCTCTGGCCTGGCGTGACGCCGCCGCCTACGTGCCGACCCAGGTCCTCGGTTGCTGCGCCGGGGCGGTCCTCGCGCATGCCATGTTCTCGTTGCCCCTCATCCAATCTTCGCTGCATCAGCGGACCGGCATGGGTCAATGGATCGCCGAGTTCGTTGCGACCTTGGGTCTCCTGCTGGTCGTTCTCGGCCATCGCAAGGCCGAAGATGTGCCTTGGATGGTGGCCGCCTGGATCGGAGCGGCCTACTGGTTTACCTCGTCAACCTCGTTCGCCAATCCGGCCATCACCATCGCGCGCGCGCTCTCGAACACCTTCGCGGGCATCTCGCCGTCCCATGTTCCGGCGTTCATCTTGGCGCAGCTACTCGGCGCCCTTGCTGCGGTTCCCGTTGCCCGCCTGCTCTTCCCCAATCCGACGAGGTCTTCGCCGAATCAATCGGGTGTTAGCGGGACGTAAATCGCATCCCCATGGCCCGTTTTCTTGAATATTCCAAGTGAACCACCGACGCCCACCCCCACGGCTGAATGATTGCCATAGGTGTCCGATCCGACTCCGGTCCCGATCGAACCGGATTCGGTGTCGGAAAAGCCCTCCAAGATCACGCCGTTTGCGCCGAGTTTCGCGGCCTCTATCTTCAGTCGTTGAATGACTTTGTCGATGGATTTTTGGCCCCCGGTACCGAAGGCGCTCTCGTTGGATGCATCAAGAACGGCAATCTCTTGAAACGGGGTACTCGGCGGGTGAGAGTAGATCGTAACCTGGTCGGGCGAAATCGGCGGGCGCTGCTGTCCCACCAGTACGTGTGTCGTCGGCGCGCACGCCGCTAGGCCAGCGACAGTGGCCGTAACGAGCCAGCAGTTGATCCGAACATACCGAAAAACCTCACGGCGGGCGGCGCTCACCACACAAAACCTGCCGCGGCGGCACGGTCGCAGAAAGATAAGTCCGGGTCGCTTGCGCTGAACGCTTTCATGGAGAACTCACCGATGATATTGCAGAACCGCTGTGATACGCCGCGTCATGATATGCCGCGTCAGGCGCATCGCTGCAGGACTGCCGAACAATCGGGTGTAGGAATTCGGGTGCTCAACGCGCACGGCGAACCTTCTTCGACCCATTAACCACGGAACCGACCGGCGCGGCCGGGGCCGGCAAACGTCAGCGCATTCTCACTACGGGAGCGTTTCGAGAGACGTCAGCGATATGCCGCCGCCGGCATACGATCCGTAAACCAACAAGTACCGCTGCACGCCGGCTTTTCCGACCGAGGATGGGAAGCTCAGCGTCACGGCCTTGACGCCTTTTGGGGCAAGCGCAGCGATGTCGATCGGAATCGTGGTGGAAGTCTCGGTCGTCGCCAAGTACGCACCGGTCAAAGCGATGTCCTTCGCCGTTTGAAATCCCGTGTTTTCCAGGGTTAGTGTGATCGAATATTCGCTGGCCGCGCTCTTGATCGTCTGGGAGCTGATCACTATCGACGTGAGCGGAATCGTGAAGAGCACAGGTGCGCTCGCTACCCCGTCGGCCGCCGTATCGACGACCGTCACGGCCGCGGACCCTGCCGCCGCGACGTCCGTGGCGGGCACCTTTGCCGTGAGCTTCGAAGCGGACACATATGTCGTGGTCAGCGGTATACCGTTCCATTCGACCGTATCGCCGCTCACGAATTTCGACCCAGTGACGGTCAAGACAAACGCCGCTGATCCCGCATTTAGGGAGGTCGGTAGTAGGCTCGTGATCGTCGGTGCGGGCGGTGTAACCGCCGTGTTAATGGTCGCCACGATGTCGGGCCCATAGCAGTTCTCACACGGACCATCGTTATCTCCAGGTCCTCCGAGGAAATTGATATTCTTCACCGTTCCATCGTTCGACGTTGCCTGCACCGAAGTCGCCGGAGTGAACGTGTCGGTCGTCACAGACTCGCCTCCCGCAACCGCGTTCAATACGAAGGGCGTGGTGTTTGAATTGGGCCCTTCCTCGCTGGTGTCACGAATCGAGCCGGTCACGAACCAAAATGCGCCGCTCGTATGCGTGCCGCCGTCGTTGGAGACTCCCGGCAGCAAAATTACATTTCCGAGCGCCGCAATGGTTCCAACGTGATAGGTATCGCCGTTGGCCGTGAATTCCACGTTCGTCAGCGGCGCAGACGTCAAATTATTGATCTTGAAGATTGGGCCATCTTTGACGCCCTGAAAGAAATTAGCCGCATCTGATCCCACGCCGCAGTAGTAACAGACCTCGATGTTGCCGACTTCTTCCGCCTCGGCAGTCAAGGAAGCCTGAGAAGCCGCCACGGCAAGACTGCAGGCGATTACGAAAAGTTTTGCCCGAGATACTCGCAGAACACTAATCCCTGTTTGCTTTCTAGTTACTTTGTGAGCGTCCCTTCGGGATTTTGAATTCCCATGGCTGCCAAGTCAATTCGGAGGCGCAAGAAGTAGGCACCGCACGGCTTCATCCGTCCGACGACGCTCTGCCAGAACCGATCGCGATCCGTTGCGCACTGAACGCCAGGTCGCTGCGCGCTGAACCACCCCCGGTCCGCCCACCTACCAAATGCCCTAGAATGCGACTAAAATATTGATTGGAAAAAACAATATCACCGCACGGAAACTCGAGACTCAATGGCCGCCACGAAACTTGATGTTGCATCCCGCACGGAAACCCTCGGCACGCAAGTCGTGGATGGTGTCCAAGTTGCGAAGACTCCGCCTTTGCCGGTGTTTGCGACGTTCGCCGAAGAACGACTGCATCGCAAACAGCGACTCGCCTCGGCCTTTCGCCTGTTTGCCAAGTTTGGCTTCAGTGAAGGCGTTGCGGGCCATATCACCGCCCGCGATCCGGAGCGCCACGATCATTTCTGGGTCAACCCATTCGGAATGCATTTCGGACTCGTCCGCGTTTCCGATCTGGTATTGGTCGACGAGCGCGGTGTCGTCGTCGAGGGGAAACATCCCGTCAACGAGGCGGCGTTCGCCATACACTCCCGTCTGCACATGGCACGTCCGGACGTGGTGGCGGCCGCGCATGCGCATTCGCTCTATGGCAAGACCTGGTCTACGCTGGGACGGCTGCTCGATCCGCTGACGCAGGATGCCTGCGCCTTTTACGAGGACCACAGTCTTTACGACGACTACACCGGCGTGGTCTACGATAGGTCGGAAGGGGATCGCATCGCCCAGGCTTTGGGTCATCGCAAAGCCGTGATCCTGCAGAACCATGGCATCCTGACGGTGGGCAGCACCGTGGATGAGGCGGCATGGTTCTTCATTACGATGGACCGCTCCTGCCAGGCCCAGCTGATGGCCGAGGCCGCGGGCAAACCCCGGCTGATCTCGCCTGAGAGCGCGCGAGTCGCACAGAAGCAGGTCGGCAATGCGCGCGTGGGCTGGTTCCAATATCAGCCCCTATGGGACCTGATCGTTCGCGAGCAGCCCGATCTCCTTGACTAGGTTTCGCTGCCGGCAAGATCCTCGAGGACCTCGGTAGCTGGGACTCGGTGGGCAACGAGATGTTCGACTTGTCGCTGGCCGTCGCGCGCGGCGAAAAATCGAAGTCCGAGGCGCTCATGCACCAAGAGTTCGTCTTGACTTACAAGACTTTCGAGCCGATCGGGCCGGCCTGTTTGCCGCGCGCTTGAGCGCGCGCTAGGCCGCGTCCACGCCGATCACCGCTTTGACCTCGAGGAAGTCGCGCAGACCGGCCTCGCCCCATTCGCGTCCGTTGCCCGACATCTTGAAGCCGCCGAACGGGGTATGCATGTCCCCGGAGCTGCCGTTCAAGGAGACTTGTCCGGCCCGGATGCGGCTGCCGACGCGCCGCGCGCGCACCGTGTCCCGCGACCAAACGTAGGCGGCGAGCCCATAGGGTGTGTCGTTGGCGATCTGAATGGCCTGCTCCTCGGTTTCGTAGGCGATGATGCACAGCACGGGTCCGAAGATCTCCTCGCGCGCGATGGTCATCTGATTGTTGACGCCGGAGAAAATCGTGGGTTTGACGTAGTAGCCCTTGCTGAAGCCCTCGGGCCGCCCGGCGCCGCCGCAAACGACGCGCGCACCTTCGGCGATCCCTTTCTCGATGTAGCCCTGGACCCGCTCGAACTGTCGCTTGGAGACCACGGGACCGAGCGTGGTGCTCTCGGACGACGGATCTCCGACGACCATGGCGGCGGCAGCCCGCTTGGCGATCTGCTCGACTTCGGCGAGCCTCGAGGCCGGCACGAGCATGCGCGTCGGGGCGCTGCAGGATTGGCCGGAGTTACGGAATACGTCCACGACGCCCTGCTTGACGGCTTTTTCGAAATCGACGTCGTCGAGCAGCAGGTTCGGCGACTTGCCGCCGAGTTCCTGGTGGACGCGCTTCACCGAAGCCGCGGCCGCCCGGGCGACTTCCGTGCCGGCGCGCGTCGAGCCGGTGAAGGACACCATATCGACATCCGGGTGTGAGGAGAGCGCTGCACCGACCGTTTCGCCATCGCCATTGACGAGATTGAAGACGCCCGCCGGTACGCCGGCTTCGTGCATGACCTTTGCCCAGAGGATCGCGCTGAACGGCGAGTACTCCGAGGGCTTGAGCACCATCGTGCAACCGGCGGCAAGCGCCGGCACGACCTTGGCGGCGACTTGATTCATGGGCCAATTCCATGGGGTGATCAAGGCGCAAACGCCGACCGGCTCCTGCACGAGCCGGATGCTGCCGTGCGATTCCTCGAACTTGAAGGTCTTCAAGACATCGATCATGGCGCTGATGTGCCCAACGCCGACTTGCGTCTGCAAGCCTTGCGCGAGCGTGATCGGTGCGCCCATCTCGACCGATATCGCGCGCGCGATCGCATCGTAGTGCCGCCGGTAGGCGACCAGGATGCGCTCCATGAGCGCCAAGCGCTCCGCCGGCGTCGTGCGCGAATAGCTCTCGAAGGCGCGCTTCGCCGCCGCGACCGCCCGATCGACATCCACGCCGCTGCCCAGCGAAATCACGCCGGCGGGTGCCTCGGTTGCCGGATTGACGACCTCGAAATCCTTCGGAGCGGCCGGGTCGACCCATTGCCCGTCGATGTAAAACTGCCGATCGTCGTACCTCATTTCGATGTCCCCACTCTATTGCCAAGCTGATCGCGCAATTCTACTCGAACCCCATCCGCGCATCGATGCATCCCCCGGGTGCACGGGGATACCCGGCGAGGGGCGGATCAGGCCGCCGGGTGCAGCGCCTTGGTATACTCTGTCCCGATGCGGTTCATCCTCGGATTTGCGGTCTTCTTGGCTTCGGTCACGCAGGCGCACTCCCCCTTGCCTGCAAGCACTCCCGCCTCCCCGGCTGCTGGCGCCTGGATCATTGCCACCGATCGCTTCGACAACGGTTTTACAGCAGAACCCTTCGTCGGTAACGGTAACCTTGGCTTGCGCATTCCGGCTGCCGGCATGGGCTTCCTCGGCGGACTCGGCGAGGTGGGATGGCCGCTCGGCACCGAGCGCATTTCATCGGCAATCGCCGCCGGCGTCTACGCCAAGCTCGCCGAAGGTACTTTTTACAAAGACCCGAAAGAAGCCATCGCCCTGATTCCCAATTGGTCCACGCTGACGTTTGCGGATTCCTCGGGAACCTATTCACCCGCGACCGCTTCGGATGCGAATGTCAGCCACTACGAGCAGCGTCTCGATCTTCGCTCCGGGACCGTGGCAACCTCCGGAATCTGGACTTCGCCGGCCGGGAACAAGACAAGCTTTGAGTATCGTGTCGTGACGGATCGTGCCCATGGTCACCGAGCCCTGGTCACCTTGTCACTCACGCCCCGATGGAATGGCACGGCCGTCATCGACAGCATCTTGGACGAGGCCGCAGCGCGCCGGCTCGATCCCCTGTCAGGCGGGGCTGATCTTGCGACCCATACCGTGCGTCTGAACACCAAAACCATCGGCACCGGAATCGAGGTCGCCGAAGCCGCGCAATTGCAGAGTTCCTGCAAGCTCATACCGCTCGAAGATCGCGCCGCATCGGGACCCGCTGCGTCCGAGCGCATCAGCTTCGAGGCTCTGGCCGGAAAAACCTGTACCTTCGCGAAGTATGTGGCCGTGGTGACCAGCCGCGACTCCGACACCCCGGAACAAGATGCCATTGCGGAGTCGCACCGCTCTGCCACCGCGGGCCTAGCCGCCTTCGAAGCTGAGAATCGTGCCGCCTGGGATGCCATCTGGAACGGCGCGATCGAAGTGGACGCCGACCCCGCACTGCAGCTGGCGATCCGTGCCAACGAGTACACGCTGTTCGCCAGCATCGCCCCGGACAGCCGGGATAGCCTTGGCCCTTCCGGCCTGACCAGCGATGGCTATGCCGGTATGGTGTTCTGGGACGCCGATACCTGGATGTTTCCGGCGCTGCTGGCAGAGCACCCGAGTCTTGCGCGCGTGATGGTCGACTACCGCTCGGACACCTTGCCCACCGCGGAGAAAAACGCCGCGCAAAATGGCTACCAGGGGGCCCTCTATCCATGGACCAGCGGACTTACCGGGGACATGGGTGACGAATGCTACGGAGCCGTCACCGACGCCACAGGCAAGATCGTTGCGGACCCCAACAAGAGCTGCACGCAGCAACTGCACCTGCAGTCGGACGTCGCTCTCGCCCAGTGGGAGTACTACCGTGCCACGGGAGACCAAGCCTGGCTGGCACGGCGAGGATGGCCGGTCATGCAGGCCGTAGCCCGGTTCTGGGAGTCCAAAGTGTCGAAGCTTGCCGACGGTTACGCCATTCGGAATGTGCAAACCCCCGACGAATACGCAACCGACACCGATAACGATGCGTACACCAACGCCGAAGCTGCCCTCGAACTCGAGGCGGCCACGCAGGCCGCGGCAATTCTTGGCAAGTCCGCGCCCGATTCTTGGCGGGAAATCGCCGCCGGACTGCTGAAGACCATGCGCATCGATCCGGAAAAGAACATCTATGTTGAGCACGACGGTTACGACGGCCGGAAGATCAAACAGGCCGACGTCGTCATGCTGACCTATCCGCTGGATTTCTCCATGCCCAAGGATAGAGCCATCAACGACCTCGACTACTACACGCCGCGCACCGACGTGGACGGTCCGGCCATGACCGATGCCATCCACTCCATTGCCGCCGCCGCCGTCGATGCTCCCGGCTGCTCGGCGTTCACTTACCTGCTGCGCAGCTACCAGCCCTTCCTGCGCCGACCCTATCTGCAGTTCTCCGAGTTCGCCCCCGTCGATCTCACGGCCACGTCCTATGACTTCCTGACGGGTGTCGGCGGCTTCATGCAGGAGTTTCTATACGGCTTTTCAGGCTATCGCCCGCTGGTCCATGCGGTCCACCTCGATCCAAGTCTGCCCCCGCAGTTGGCTGGGATCACGCTGCGCAACATGGTTTGGCAGGGCCGGACTTTCACGGTCCACATCGGACCGAGCCAAACCCGCATCGTGCTGAACTCCGGCCCCGCTCTGCCTCTGGAGACACCCTCGGGACCTGCGACCGTGCAGCCCGGCACTGCGCTATTCATCGCCACGCGCCGCTCCGATCGGCAGCCCAAGGATAACCTCGCCCGCTGCCGGCCGGTGACGGCCAGCTCCTCACTGCCGGGGTCCCCGGCCGTTGCCGCCGTCGATGGCATTCCCGCAACCGCCTGGGTGGCGACGCTTGCGCGGGCCGAGTTCACCGTCGAGCTCGCGGCCTCAGCCAAGGTGAGCTCGGTCGTCGTCCTGCGCGGTAACCCGAAGCCCTCGCCTTATTCCGTGCAGCTGTCGCTGGATTCTGAGCACTGGACAACGGTTGCCGACGTGCCCGATCTGGCTACCGGCTCCCGCGACGACACCCGGGAGCTGACATTTGCGCCCACGGCCGCACGGTTTGTCCGCCTCGTCTTTCCTGGGAACGGCGACGCGCAGCCGCCCAACATCTCCGAGATCTTGGTTCGATGACAAGGGAACTGAACTCCCCGCAAGACCGACCACGCGCGAGGCGGATCGTTTTAATCTTTCATCATGTGCGATCGACGAGCTCTAGGGCCGCTCTCCCGGATCATTCCGTTCAGGCTCATCCTATCGTTCGCGCTCCTGCCCGGCGCGCCGGGCTGGGCCCGCGGTGCACAAGACTCGCCCGCGGCCACGGTACCAGAAATCATCGTGACGACCCCTCGCGGGCGCGCCAGCGGCGGCATCGATCCACTGCTGGAGATTTCCCCCTCCGAACTCGACTCTTACGGCGTCGATACCTTGAGCGATTTGGTCGACGCCCTGCGCCCCTTGACCCGCAGCAGCCGCAGCGACCAGATGGCGGTGGTGCTCATCAATGGCCGCCTTGCCGGGCAGATCGAATTCGACAATCTTCCGCGGGAGGCGATCGAACGCGTCGAGGTCTTGCCGGAGAGCGTCGCGCTGCAATACGGATTTTCGGAAAACCAGCGCGTCTTGAACTTCATCCTGCGCGAACACTATCGGGGCGTGCCGCTGCGGGTGAGCGAGAGCGGCGCCACCGAAGGCGGCGATCAGGCGCAGGCGGCGGACGCCTCGGTGGCGCGCCTCGACGATGCGGCGCGCATCACGCTGCTCGCAAGCTACAAGGACGCCGCGTGGCTACGCGACAGCGACCGCAGCATCGACACGCAGGGCAGCTTCTACCGTACCTTGCAGCCGGCGACCAGCGACGCCAAGGTGGCCGGCACGGTCAGCCGAGCCTTGGGACCCGTGAGCGGCTCACTCGAGGCCTCGTTTGACCTCTTGAACACGACCTCGCTGCAGGGCGAATCGAGCGCGATGAGCGCCCTCGAGCAGACCGCGCCGACTCGAACCGCGCGCGTAGCGACGCAGATCACCGGCCAACTCAAGGACTTTGTCTGCGGCGCCACGGCCTACTACCAACACGTGAGCGTAGAGATGGCGAGCGATACCGGCGTAGACCCCGCCGGCAATCCCTTGGTCGACCGTACCGATACCGCGTTCAGCGTGGGCAATGTGCAACTTTCCGCGAGCGGTCCTTTGGCGGCGTTGCCGGCTGGGCTCATGATCGCCAACGTGAAAGTGGCGTTCCAATATCAAGGGTACGACACCGCGGACGCCTATCCGGGCGCCTCGCCCGCGAGCAGCAATCTCGTCCGCACGGTGCGCAGCGCGAACTTCAATGCGAGCGTCCCGATCGCGAATCGAGACCGCGGCGTGATGCCGGGCTTGAATACATTGTCCGGCACCTTCAATGCCGCCGTCGATAGTGTCTCGAATTTCGGTTCGCTCGTGAGCGCGAGTCTCGGGCTCGATTGGAAGCCGCGCTCGAAGGTGCATCTGGATGCCATCTACACCGATCACAAGATGGCTCCGACTGTGCAGCAACTATCCGCTCCGCCGCTCTATACCCCGAACGTGGAGTTGTTCGATTACGTCATCGGCCAGACCGCCGACGTCACCGAAATCACCGGCGGCAACGATAGCCTCGCGGCGACGGACAATCGCCAGGCGAGCTTTGGCATCTCCTTGGGACCGTTCATCGGCAAGACCGAATTTCTGGCGCATTACGAGCAGAGCCGGATCAGTCATGTCGTGGGCGCTCTTCCGCCGACCACGGCCGACGTCGAACTCGCCTTTCCGGATCGGTTCATACGCAACGCAGAAGGCGACTTGATCGAAGTCGACGACCGGTGGGTCAATCTCGCCCGAGAACGGGTCGACGATTTGAAGTGGGGCGTGAACGTCTGGATCCCGCTTGGGCCATCATCGTCGAATGCCATGGCGAATCGGGTGGAATTCTCGTTGTTCGATACCTGGTACCTCCACGACGTCACACTGATTCGCACCGGCATTCCGGCATTGAACCTGCTCGGTGGTGCCCCGTCCGACGTCAGCGGCGGTCAACCGCGCCACAAGCTGGAATTTCACAGCTTGGTACACGAAAACGGCTTCGGGTTTTTGCTCGCCGCCGCCTGGCGCAGCCCGACCGTGGTCGGCAGCGGCAATCCGGATGCGCCCGATCCGATTGACTTTTCGGGACTGGCGACCGCCGATCTGCGGCTGTTTGCCGATCTTGCGCGCCTGCCGCTGACGCGTAACGAGAACTGGGCAAAGGGGGCCCGCATCTCGCTGGCCGTCACGAATCTGCTCGACACCCGTCAAACCGTGCATGATGCGACGGGGGCGACGCCGACGGCATTCGAACCCGGTTTTCTCGACCCGCCCGGCCGGGTAGTCGCCCTCACGCTGCGCAAGGTCTTCTAATCGATGCGCTCGCGCGTCAAGCGGATTTCTCCGCCGGACTCGCGAGCGACCCGAATGTTCTCGTGTCTGCCGCGCACGACGATGTCGCGTAGCGTCATCGACCGCCAACCGTCGGGCAAGATCGGTGGATACGCTTGCACGAGGCCGTCGCTGCGAATGCGCAGTCCGGTGTAGCCGAAGATGAGACTTTGTAGAAAGCCGCCGGATCCGGTCAGAAAATAGCCGGTGTTGTTGCCGGCAGTCTCCGTGCGCACGTTGAAAGGAGGCTTGAGCGTGCCACCCGTGAAGTTGGCGCGCAGCGCCGCGGTCACCGTCGGGCCGTCCCCGACACTCGCCGCGGCGATCGCCCGCGGCGGCAAACCCATGCTGCCGCTGCCCACCTGCGCCTTGTCCTTCGGCTCGATCGCCACCGCGAAATCCGCACGGCGCAGGGCATCGCTCATCGGCAGATCGAAACTCGGCAAAAAGAGCAAGGACAAGGAGCCCCCGCTCCAGCCCGAAGTGGGTCGCGCGACCGAGGGATCGAACTCGATGTGCGACCTGCCGTCGGGCGCCAGCGGAATGAACAGACCCGCGGCAACCGCATCCCAACGCGGGTCGGCATGCTCGCCGAGGGCCTGCGCCGCGGCCGTCGCGATCCGCAGTGCGCGCGCGGCGCCCAAGTTCGTAAAGGTATCGTTCGGCACGTCGCTATAGCTCTCGTCGACCGAGGTCACGTGCAGAATCTCATAGCGGTGCGCAAGGGGCATGTAGGTGGCACGGCTCACCCAAAACTTCGCCACGCCTTCGATCACCGGCCAGCCCTCGCGCCGCAGCCAGTCACGGTCGCCGCTCGCCAGATAATAAAGCCATTGGGCCATCGCCACGTCGGCATTGACATGCACCTCGCGGTCGCCGAGCACGGACGCGAAATGCGGCGTCTGTTCGCTGCCGTCCTCGGGATCGGACTCCCAGGGAAACATCGCACCCTCGAATCCGCGGGCCCGCGCGCGTGCCTCGGCTGCCGGCAGCGTCTTGGTGCGAAACGACAGCATGGACCGTGCGCGTCCGGGGTGCAGCAATACGAGCGCCGGAAATATCCAGGAGTCCGCGTCCCAAAAAACATGCCCCAAGTAGCCGGTCGTCAATGAACATGCGCCGACCGACCAGTCGGTGTCCGCCGTCGTGCTCGCGAGCAAGTAGTACAGCTCCGAATGCACGAGTCGCTGCGCCTGCGGATCCCCATCGATGACGATGTCCGCGTTCCAGAGTGCATGCCAGGCCGATGCATGGGCTCGCAACAAAGCATCGAAGCCGGCGCTGCGCGCCGCCTCGGCCAGGCGCGTGTCTTCGCGTACATCACCGCCCCAACCGTCACGGGACAATGCCGCGTACTTGGTGAACTCGTAGGTCCGCCCGCGCTCGACGCGCAAGCGCAGCGTGAAAGCCAGGCGGTCGGCGCTCTGCTCGGCGCTCACTTGCTCCGGCACGAGCCCGGACGGCAATCCGATCGCCACAGCCTCCGCCATCGCGGGGCCCTGTCTCGCCCGCCCGCTGAGACTGAGGGTGAGCGCCGACTGATCCACCGCCGCCGATTCGATCAGCGTATCGCCCGGATACCAGATGCTTGCGCGATCGGCGCGTGCCGGCAATTCCGGTTCGAGGGTCAATTGATTGGCGGCGACCGCGCGCTCCATTTGATCCCCGCTCAGCTGCGCCAGAGCGAACCGGGGCACATGCGGCGCCCAGGGATTCAGCGCGAGAGACACAAACACCTCGCCATCGAAATCGGGCGTCAAGCGGATGCGCGTCGCGGCGAGATGCGGCGCCGCTGCACTGATCAGCGTCTGCACCTCGATTTGCGTGAGCTTGTCGCCTTCGCGGTAGCGATAGCTCGTCGTCAAAGTCGCATCATGGGTATTGAGCGTCTGACGATAGTCTTGGAAGCGGCGGGAATTGAGCGGTGCCTTGTTCAGCCACGATTGACCGGTGATCGTCGGTCCCGTGCTGTAGTCGAAGCTGGTCCATCCCGGGACCTCGGCGGGACGCGAGACATCGTCTGGATCGCGGTCCATGAAGCCGACGAGGTTGACCGGAGTTGCTTCCGTGCCGCGGCGCGTGGTCAGCATGGCAAGGTAACCGTTGCCGAGCAAACCCGGGAAATACGTGTTGAAGTCGTCGCTGGTCGCGGTGAACGTGAAGCTCGGCTCGTCGTCGGCCCACACGCATGCCGCGAACAGGCACAGCACGGCGCTGAGCGCGCAGCGCGGTGCGGCTTTCATGGCAGCTCGCGAACCACCAAATGACGGATCTCGAGCGAACCCGGATGATCGCCTTGGATACCGATCAGGCCCTGCGGTGCGAGACCGTAGTGTGGGTAGGCGGCAAATTTGCTGGCAGCGACGCGGGTGCGCCATTCCTCGCTGTCCAAGTCGTAGTCGACGACTTTACGGCCATTGAGCCAGTGCTCGACATGATGGCCCACGACGATCAAGCGCGACGAATTCCAATGGCCGAACGGCCGCACCACCCCGGCGGGCGCGCCATACAAGCCGTAGGCCGCACCCGCGGCGGTGCGACGATTCGCGCCATCGGGCGCGTGCGCATCGTCCAGCAGTTGGTACTCGGGTCCGCTCCAATAGAGGTGATCGTATTCCCGCGTCGCCCGATAGAAGATCCCGCTGTTGCCGCCCTTGCCGATTTTCCAGTCGAAGCGCAATTCGAAATTACCGTAGGTGGCGATCGAGACCAGATCATCGACCGGGCCTTGCTTGGCGAGTATGCCGTCATGCACCTGCCAACCGGCCGGCAGGCCCGGGCCGTCCCAGCCGCGCCAAGCGGCTGCACTGTCGGACCCCAGCAGCGCGTGCCAGGGATCGGCGGCGGCGATCGCCGCCGTCGTGATGCCCAGCCAAAGCAGTGCGACGAGGCCGAGGCGGCTCGGACTGCGCTTGTCGTGTGGGCGGTTTTTCATGCAAGTCCGAGCCTCCGTAGCAATTCGAGCGGGGGTGGCGGAAAACTCGTCAGCGGGACATTACCGATGTAGTTCAAGTCGCGTCGACCCTCGGGAGTCGAATAGAAAGCTCCGGCCGTCACCTCCCGGTAGCGGTCGAAGAAATGCGCGGCTTCGGCATCCGCCGGATCCGCGCTCGCCACGTCGCAAACGCGATCGCACAGCTGGCGCCGTTCGTCCGGCGCGACCGCGTCGAACGGTCGGCCGAAGACGCGGACACTTTCCGCATCGATCCAGGTGAGCCCCGCCAAGATCACGGTGCGATCCTGCTGCTGTTCCGGATACGGTGCGCTGATCCATTCGTCGATGAAGCTCACGACGCCGACGGCCGAAGCGCTCGGCGAGCCTTCATCCGCCGGCATGATCAGATCGCTGAGCACCGCGGCGATCTCGCGCTGGCGCGCGCTCAAGCTCAGCGGCCAAAGCTCACCGGGAGCATAGTGGCGCAACAAGTCCGGGTCGGTGCCATACCCGGCGGCAGAGGCCGGGCGCGAAGCCACGCTCGCCAAGCCGCGCAGCGGCCAGGCGGCGCGCGCTGCGATGAGCCATTTGATCGTCGTGCGTCGATCCATCACAGCTCCTTGCGGCGCATGCGCTCGAGCATATGATCGGCGGTGCGCCAAGCGAGCGCCATGATCGTGAGGGTCGGATTCTTGTCGGCATTCGAGGCGAAGACGGCCCCGTCGGCGACGAACAAATTGGCGACGTCCCAGGTCTGGCCCCAGGCATTGGTGACCGACCGTCCCGCATCGGATCCCATCAGCGCGCCGCCGACCTCGTGAATGATCGATCCACCCTGGGAGATCGCCTTGGCGCCATCGGTTTCGATCGGGCGACGCAGACGCCCTCCCATGGCTTCGACGATGTCCGCGAACGTGCGCTGCATGTGTGCGGCTTGCAGTCGCTCATGGTCGGACCAGTCCCAGTGGAAGCGCAATACCGGAATACCCCAACGGTCTTTGACGGTGGGATCGATCTCGCAGTAGGAACGCTCGTTCGGGATCATTTCGCCGCGACCGGTGAAGGACACGAAAGAACCGTAGTAGCGGCGGAAATCTTGTTTGAGCTTCGTTCCATAGCCGCCGGGCGACAGCCATTGCATCGAGCTGGGCGTGCCGAATCCCGGCAGGCGGCGCCCGCCGCCCAACTCCACGTGATAGCCGCGCGCAAACGGCAGCCGGCCCGCTTTCTGCTCGCCATAGAGCCACCACGGCATGTACAGCGCATGCCCGTCGGCGCCATCCTCGTTGAGCGGCGGCAAAGACTCGAGCCGCGGAATCTGAGCCTCGACCGTGCTGCCGACGGTGTCCATGAGATACCGTCCGACCAAGCCGCTCGAGTTGGCGAGGCCGTTCGGAAACTGCGCACTCTTCGAATTCAGCAGGATACGCGCCGATTCACAGGCGCTCGCCGCGAGGACCACGGCGCGCGCGCGCAGCGTGTGCTGCCGGCCGGTACGCCGGTCGATGAAAGAGACGCCGCGCGCCTTGCCATCGGGTCCCAGCGTCACCTCGTAGACCATCGCGTCGGTACCGATGTCGAGCCGGCCGGTGGCGAGCGCGGGCGGCAGATGCACCGTCGGCGACTGATAATTCGCACGAACCGAGCAACCGCGGCCGCAGGCGGTCGCCCAGAGGCAGGCGCCGCGCTCACGCATTGCCGTGGCGAGGATGTGCTGCGCCGCCGGATTGCCGGGATGCAGGCGCGCCGGAATGTTCGTGGCGTCGAGCTTCGTCGTCAACACGGCACGGTGCGCAGGGATCGTCGGGATGCCGAGTGCCGTGGCATGCTTTCTGATCATGTAATCGCTGACCAGCGGGGCCGGCGGCGGCAACAAACACCCCGGTGGCGAGTCGGGCGTATTCTCCAGGCCCTCGTTGCTGCCATAGATGCCGACCAGCATTTCGACCTTGTCGTAGTAAGGAGCGAGATCCTCATAAGCGATCGGCCAGTCGAAACCGTGGCCATCGCGCATGAACGGTTTGAAATCGTAGGGGCCGTTGCGCAGCGAGATGCGGCCCCAATGATTCGTCCGCCCGCCGAGCATCCGCGCCCGCCACCAGGTGAATCCCAGCGGTGCCGGCTCATCGCTGACATAGGGTTCGCCCGGCACCTGCCAACCGCCGTCGACGGTCGCGTCGTAAAACCCGAAGGGCTTGTCGGGAGTTCCTTCGCCGAACAAGGGAGCCTCGTCCGGTGTTTGGAACATCGGCGTCTCGGTCTCGGGCACATAGCGCCGGCCGGCCTCGAGCATCAAGACTCGCGCGCCCTCCATGCTCAGGGTATAGGCCGCCTGACCTCCGCCGGCGCCCGAGCCGACGACGATGACGTCGTAGTGCGCTTGCATGGATTCGGGTGTGACGAATGGCATCGCTGGTTTCTCGTCACGCGGCCTGCGGTCGGCCCGATCCCCCTTGCAGCATCGGACCCCGGTCGAAGCCTGGAGTGATCATTTCGGAGCGCGGACCTTACACAAAAATGATATCCATTTCAAGGCGCTGGCGGCTTGGCAAGGTTTGGGTCTGCAATCGCCAGATACACCGTGCTCCACAGCTGCGCCGCGTTGCTCTCGTCCGCATCCGCAGCATTGGCGCCGAACGGGGCGATCTGAAAGTGACCGTCGGCATAGTTCCAGGACCACAGCTCGGAATTGCGCAAACTGCGACCCGCATCGATCGCCTGCCACAAACGGCTGCGCGCGGCGAGCAATTGCCGTCTCTGCGCTTCGCTCAAGTCCGAGCGGCGCAGCTGGCGTTCCAATCCAGCCGCCAGCACCGCTTGCTGCCAGGACCAAATGACGCTGCCGTGATACGCGTTCTTGCCGAACCGCGCCTGCACGGCGGGCGGCGCAAATACCGGATTTGCGACGACGATGCCGACATCGGTGACGAGTCCCGCGGGAAATGGCCGCATCATCGCGGTGAGCGCCGCCTCGAGCCGCTCCGGGTCGGGCGTACCGAACAACAGTTCGAAGCCCTCGTCCGAGTTGAGGATCGGCACCGCGGTACCGTCGGGGGTCAAGCTGAGCGCGTGAAAGCGCAGCGTGCTCCGCCCCAAGGAGGCTAGCGCTGCGGCCGGATCGATGCCGAGCGACGCGCAATACGCGGCAAGCTGCCGTCGCGCGAGCGCGTTCGGCACAGCCACGGTGAACAGCCCTGCGGCCCGCCCATTCCAAACGCTCGCGAGGCGGCCGGCGCGCGAGAATGCGGCTTGATCGGTTGCGACCAAGTAGGGGGCGAGCAGGCCGCTGTCAAAGAGGCGCTGCGCGGCCAGCAGCGCTGCAGGCACGAACACGGCATTGACATCGTAGGGGTAACGGCCGCGACCCAGACCCTCCTCGCTGTCGCGCCATTGCCCGACCGCGAATCCCGTTTTCAGGCCGATCAAATTCCCGACGCGGGGGTCATCTGCAAAGGCGGCCGCACGCTGCAGCACAAAGCGCAGATTGCTGACCAGGTCGAAGCCGAAGGCGTGCGCGGCCGCGCCGTCGCGGCCGTCGCGCATCGCGAGAAATTGCGGTGCCGACGCACGTCCCTCGGGGTCATCGAGCAGCCAGTCGGCGAGCACGGCACCCAGCATGAAACTGCCGTCGATCATCTTGTAATCGAACACCGCGCGGTCGGATGCCGGTTCGCCGGCGCGCAGGTGATCGAGAATCGCAAACTCGCCGACGTCCTCCTCGTGCGCGACCTCGCCATCGGGCGACAGCCGCGTCAGCACCGCCCCCAAGCCCGACTCGATCGCCGCGGGTGCGAGCACCGGCATCAAGAGGCGGACCGACATCAGGGTATCGCGACCGAAGTACGTGTCGAAGCGCCAAGAGCCGGCGAGGAACTTCTCCCGATAACTGAGAAAGCTCAGTGCGTCGCGCGCGGCCGGGTCCGCGGCCGCTGCGGGCTTGAGCAATTCGCTGCCGGCTAGCGGAGTCAGCGGTTGCTCGCCGGTCAGCGCCGTGACCCGCAGCCCGATCGTGCCATCGGCGGCGGCAAGAATCCGATCGCCTTCGAGCCTGCCATGCGTGACCTCCAGACTGAGCCGATAGCCCGCCGCGCCATCGAGCCGGTCGCGCTCCCACACGAGTTTATCAGCAGCGATGCGCGGCGCCACGACGATCTGCGCGGGTATGGGAGCTTGCGCCTGGAAATCGCGTAAGATGCGTACGCTCGACAGCAAGCCTTGACGTGGCACGAGCTGCGGGGCCGTCGCGATCACGTCGGCCACGAGCCCGAACAAGGGTCGGCCGCGGGAATCGTGATCCGCGACCGGCTCGAGATTCCCGCTCACGGCCCAAGTCACGGGCCTGTCGCTATGTTCGAACCACAGCGCCACCCCGCTGTTGCCGGCGGGAAACGCCACGAGCAGACGCGGCTCATGTCCCGAGCGAAGCACGAGATGACCCGCGACGGGGCCCTCGCGCAGGAAGCGATTGAGGTTCAGGCCCTCGTCCACGCCGAAGGCGAGCCGCGTCGGCGCCACCGGTTCAGCGGCGTGCGCAGCGGCGTGCGCAGCGGCGCTTGCGCCAGGCCGCCCGAGGATCACGAGTAGCGATGCCAGCAGACAAAAACGAACGGAAACGGATCGACGCCGCATGTTCTTTTCCTCGAGCGCAAGATGGAGTGCCAGCCCCCGTGAGCGCGCGATCATGAGCGCGCACAGCCGGCTTGTCGAGTGGCTCGAACAGGGCGGCGCGCGCCGGATCGTAGGCACTTTGCTGATCGCCGTCGCAGCGACCGCGCCGCCACGAGGACATGCCGCGCCGGCGGAATTTTCCGCGAGCCTCGCAACCGCCGATGCCTCGATACGGCTCACCGCGGGATCCACCGCGCCACGGCTGACGCAAGTCGAACAGCCTGCCGAGCCCGCCTGGATCAATTCCGCGGCGGAGCCGGGACCCGAGGCTGTCGAGGTCGAGCAAGAAACGCGTCGACTGGTCTGGCATTTCGATCGGTCGGCCAGCCGCATCGGTGCGCGCATGGTGACCTTCGTGTATCGCGCCGATGCACCGCGGCTACGCATGATCTGGGAGTGGCGCGCGCGCGGCGCCCAAGGACCGCTGGAGCACAGCGTGCGGATCGAGAATCTGAGCGGCAAGACCGTGTGGCTGCCCTTGCTGCCGAGCCTGCGCTTCGCCTGGCAGCTCGATCCACAGCGCTCGTGGCGTCGCTTTTGGATCGAGAAAGGCGCCGACGTGCCGTCGGCCGAGGGCACGCACGACGACGCACTCGACGACGGCGACCGCTGGGAGGGCCACTCGAGCACTTATGCCCGCCCCGTGCCGGGCGAGTCACGCGAAATGATCCCCTATCTGCTCGTCTATGCACGCGCGGAACCCGGGCGTGCGGGATCCGCCCTCTACCTTGGCATCGAGTTCAGCGGTCGCACCCACATCAGCATGCAACGTGAGGCCGGCTCCCTGCACGGCGAGGCGGGCCTGAATCCGGCGCCCGGTCCTTACCGTACCCGACTCGAGCCGGGCGGAGTCTTGACGACACCCACCGTATTTCTCGGCGCCGCCTCGGGGGATCCGGACGCCATCGGCAATCGGCTGCGGATCTGGGTGCGCACAGTCCTCGGTAATCCGCGCGCCTTGGCCAATCCGCGGTACCCGCTGCTGGTGAGCAATAGTTGGGGCAGCGGCATGGCCGTCGATGCCGCCTTGGCGCGCCACATGATCCGTGATGCGCATGCGCTCGGTTTGGAAATGTTCCATCTGGATGCGGGTTGGTTTCGTGCGGTCGGCGATTGGCGCGCGGATCCGGCCAAGTTTCCCGGTGGTTTGCGGCCGATCGCGCGCGCGGCGCATCGCGCGGGACTGCGCTTCGGCCTGTGGGTGGATTGGGCGCAGGCCGGCGTAGCCGACGGACCGGGGGCGCGCCGTGTCGACGACCCGATCACGCGCGACTGGCTGATCGCAGATCCGCCCGCGGGGTGGCGGCACACGGAACCATTCAAAGGCATCACGATGGACATGGGGGTGCCCGCCGCCCAGGCTTGGGCCAGCACCGAACTCGAGCACCTCGTCGACGACAACGCGCTCGACATGCTGGAGCATGATGGCTATTTGGTCGCCCAGGGCAGCACGCGCACGGATCACCCGGCCGCACCGCCGGACCCCGGCACGCTGCGAGTCAGCGAGGATTCCGGCTACGTCTGGGTCGAGGGCTCGAACGATACGGACGTGAGTGATTACGCAACGCGTGCCTACTATGCGATCTATGCGCGCCTGCGACGCCGCCACCCGCGCTTGCTGCTCGAGATCTGCAACGATGGCGGTCGCATGGTGGACTTCGGCAGCGCCGCGCACGGCGATTATTTTTCCATCACCGACACCTATGACCCGCTGTCGAATCGGCGTGCCTTCTTCGATGCGAGCTACGCCCTGCCGCCGGCAATGCTCGAAGCCTACGTCGAGAGCTGGCCCGCGGCGAGGTCCCTGGCCAATTTTCGCTACATGCTGCGCAGCGGTATGATGGGCTGGTTTTCCTTGATGCAAGACACCGGCCACTGGACCCCCGCGCAGCGCGCGGCCGCGATCGAGGAATTCTCGCTGTACAAGCGCCGACTCCGGCCCTTGATTCGTGCGGCGGACCTCTACCATGTGAGCCCGCGACCCGATGGCCTCGGCTGGGACGGCATGGAGTATTTTTCCAAGCAGCGGCGTCGCGGCGTGCTCTACGCTTTTCGCGGCAGCTCCCCGGATGAGCGCGCGCACCGTTTCCGTTTGCGCGGCCTCGACGCGGCACAGCCTTACCGGATCTCGTTCGCGAACGACGGTGGTGCTGCGAACGAGGGTGGTGCGGCCGTCAAGACGCTGTCGGGAGGCGATCTCATGGAGCAAGGTCTCGAGGTCGATCTGAGCGAACCCGATACCTCCGCCTTGGTGTTCATCGACGCCGAGCGCGTTTCGGGTCGGGGCGATGCGATTCCGGCCGGGGCTGCGCGGCACGGGAAGAATCGGTCATAATTCGTGCGGCGGCCACTCACCCACACGCAGCGCGCGATCTGCGGGAGATTCTGATGCACATCGATCCCGCCGAGCATTCGACGGCGGACAATTACAAGCTGTTGACCAACCTGGTCGTGCCGCGCCCCATCGCATGGGTAACGAGCATCGCTGCGACGGGCGTCGTGAATCTCGCGCCCTTCAGTTTTTTCAATGCGGTCAGCAGTGAGCCGCTCTACGTCGTCGTCAGTATCGGCACGCGCGACGATGACAGGCTCAAGGACACGTCGGCAAACATCCTCGCGAGCCGGGAGTTCGTCGTCAACATGGTGACCGAGGAGCTGCTCGGCGCGATGAACGTTTCGGCCGCCGATTTTCCGGCGGACCAAAGTGAAGCGGTCGCGGCGGACCTGCCGCTCGCCGCTTCGCGGCTCATCGGCGTGCCACGCCTCGCCGCTGCCCAGGTGAGCCTCGAGTGCAGGCTGTTTCAATCGCTCGAACTCGGCGCGAACACGCTGGTCATCGGCGAAGTCGTGATGTTTCACGTCGCCGACCGGCTGCTCGGTTCGCGCCTCCACATCGAGAATTTCGCACCCATCGGGCGGCTCGGTTCGCCCTCGATGTATTGCCGCACGAACGATCGCTTCGCGCTCCCGAGGATCTCCTACGCCGACTGGCGGCGCGGCCGGGGCGATGCTGACTGACGGAGCGAACCTGACCGAGTCGATGCGCCGCCTCAGCGGACTGCTGCAAGCCGGTCGCTACCGCGAGGCGCACGATCAATTGGCGACGCTCGTCGCGGCCAATCCGCGTTACGTCGAAGGCCTGCGGCTGCTCGCCGGCACCAAACAGGCCTTGGGCGATTTCACTCAGGCCGAGTCTCTGCTACGCCGCGCGCTCGAACTCGACCCCCAGTGGTCGCCGACCTGGTTCACGCTTGCGGAGCTCTTGCTCGCGCAGGGTCGCGGCGGCGAGGCCGAACCCTTGCTGCACAAGGCACTGCAGAGCTCGCCGCCCTACCCACGCGCTGCTTTGCTGTTGGCGCGCCGCTACCTGGATACGGGCAGACCGGCGGCAGCGCTCGAGGTGGCAGCGCCCTGGTGCGATGGCGGCAAAGCCGATGCGGAACTTTCGGCGCTGCACGTTGCGGCGTACGTGGCTCTGGGTCGCCCGGAGGCAGCGGTGGCCCACTATCGTCGGCTCGCGCAACGCGCCCCGGACGATCCTGTCGCAAGCCATAGCCTCGCCGTCGCCTTGAACGCGGCCAATGAGCCGCAGGAGAGCGAGCGCGTCGCACGTGCAACGCTGGCCCGCACACGACCCACGGCGAGCCTGTATTTCACGCATGCCCGCAGCCTGATCAGCTTGGAGAGATTCGAGCCGGCTGAAATCGCTTTGCGCAAGTGCATCGAACTGGCACCGCGTCTTGCCGAGGCACACAACAGTTTGGCGCAACTCGTATGGATGCGGACCGGCAAGATGATCGAGGCGACGGCTGCGCTCGATCAGTCGCTGCAACGATATCCCGAGGACGATGCCTTGCGCGCCACGAAGGCCGCGCTGTTGCAGGGTGCCGGCGATGCGCACGGCGCCTACGCCTGCCTTGCCGAGCGAGTCGAGCGACCCGACACGCCACCCGTGTTATTGGTTCGCGCGGGCATGGCGGCGCTCGATTTCGATCCGGTCCGCGCGCTGCAACTCGGACAGAGGGCGATCGAAGCCCAGCCCAGCAACCCGACCGTGCGCAAACTTCTGTGCTCCGCCTATCTTGGCGTGGGCGAAGCGCGCAAGGCGCTGAGCGAGTGCGCGGCGTTGCTGCAGGCGACGCCGGACGACCAATACCTCATCGCCATGCAGACCACGGCGCTACGCCTCTTACACGATCCCCGCTACGAGGCGGCCTGCGACTATGACCGCATGCTGCTGTCCACGTCGCTCGAAACACCAACAGGATGGTCCGATCTGCCGAGTTTCCTCGCCGATCTCACCGTGCGCTTGGAGGCGCTCCACAACCCGAAGGGGTTCCGTTTGCTCTACCAGTCCCTGCGCGAGGGTACGGAAACCACCCAGGATCTCTCGCGCAGCCGGGATCCCGTCATCCAGGCCTTGTTTCAGGCATTTGCGGAGCCTATCGCACGCTACCGTGATCAGATCGGGACAGGAGACGATGCGCTACGGCGCCGCAATCACGGGACGTCGCGCTTCAACGGCAGTTGGTCCGTGCGACTGCATCGCGGCGGCTATCACACGAGCCACGTGCACCCGCGCGGCTGGATCTCTTCGGCTTGCTATATACAGCTGCCCGATAGCATGCGGACAGCACCCACGAGCGAAGGGATCCTCAGTTTCGGCGCTCCCGGCATGCTCACGACGCCCGCGCTCGACGCCGAGTTCTCGGTTCGCCCCGAGGTCGGGCAACTCGTGCTGTTCCCCTCCTATTTTTGGCACGGTACGCTGCCCTTTGACAGCGAGCAGCCGCGCCTGACGGTAGCCTTCGACGTCGTACCGGAAAGCTGACGGTCTGCGCGAAGAGCTGATGGTCTCTGCGAAGAGAACCATCAGCCTCGTTCCACCGTCAGCCTCGTTTCAGGTCGCCCTCAGAACCGGTACTTGGCTGTGAGGTTGACTTCGTGGCCCTGTATCGACCGCCCGAGACCCACATCGCCGAGACTGGAATTCTGCACCGCATTACCGCCGATGCGAGCATTACCCTCGGTCAGTCCAAATTGGTCGGTGAGATTCGAGCCGAGCACTTTGAACTGCCAATGGTCGCCCACCGCGGCAACGACGCCCGCACCGATGTCGTAGTAGGTGCCGAGCGGGTTCAGACCCGTGTTGTCCTGGTAGTGCTGGCCGATGTACTCATAGGTCAAGTATTCGGTCACTGAACCCCAGGCAAAGGTCTGAGTGTCGCTCGGCGTCACGCGGATCTGGAACTTCGGCAAGCGCGCGAGCTGGACGTCGTTGATGGTACCGCAGACGGTCGCCCCGCTGATGTTCTGGTAGATGTAGCAGCCGACGTAGTCCTTGTAATGGGCATTTTCCCAATTGCCGTTGACGGTGATCTTGAAGTCGCGCAACGGCTGCACGTCGCTGAACGCCAGGGGATTGACGCTACCGACCAAGCGAATACCCAAGGCCTCCGAGCCGTAGGTGGTCGCCGGCCCAATATCTACATTTTCGAGGTTGACGGGCTGGTAGTACAGGCCCGAGAACTCCTTTTCATAGATCGATGCATCGATGTAGGTGTAGATATTCTGAACCTTGATACCGGCCTCGTAATTCTTGATCGTGGAGAGCGGCGGATTGTCGTTGCAGCGTTCGTTCTGAACGAGGTTGGTATTACAGCGGACTTCATCGAAGTTGTCGAAGAACACGCCATCGTTGATGCGTCCGTAGGCGCTGAAATGGTCGTTGAACTCATAGTTGGCGCCCACCGAGAACGTCGGCATCGTGTTGCGTTCACCCGCGTAGGAATAGGTTCCATTGGGCAGATTGACCGCATTGTCCCACAGGTCGAACGCGCTCCCCAACTGGACCGGCGAGAGGTTCGTGGTCTGCTGCGTCAGATTGATGTGTTCGAGACGCACGGAGGCATCCAGCAGCCACTGATCGATCTTCCACGAGTCCGACAGATAGGCGGCGACATTCGTGGCGACGCCTTGCTCGAGGATGTTGTAGCTGCCATTGGCATTGTAGATACCCTGCGAGCTGCTGACATCGTAGAGGTTGCCGCCCGAGACGGCCGTCAACAGGATCGGGCTCGCGTTCGGCGTATTGGTCGTCAGCACATTGGCGCCCAGCTCCCAGCTGTCGTTGTCCGTGTAATGAGCAACGTACGCACCAAAGGTCAGGACATCGCCGTTGCCGAAGTCGTCCGCGACCCGGAACTCATCGGTGACGCTCGTGATCTTTTTCTGCACGTCCCAGACTTGCGAGGTGAAAATACTGGTGCTGCCCGGCACCGCCTGGCCGTTGGTATAGTTGGCCTGCACGAGTGACGAACTCAGACCGGTGGGCAGAGTGCCCAATCCGGCGATGAAACTCGACAAGCTCTGCGGGTTGCCGTTATTGACCAGCGCGTGCGTGTCGACGGTGCCGCCGTCGAACAGGAAGGTATTGCTGATCGACCAGCCGCCCTCGAATTTGAGCTTGAGGTCCGAACCGAAGTACAAGAGGTCAGCGCCACGGCCGTCGCTGATATCGTCGTTTTGGAAGCCGCCGGCCGGATTCGGTACGAGAAAGTTCTGCAGCTGCTTGCCGTTGTACGTGCTGTTCAGCTGATTGAAGCCGGGATAGGCCTCCGGGTTGCCATTGGAATTGACGAGATAGGGCATGTCAGCGAGCCACTGATTCTTGTCGTCGAGAGCCCGGAAGTAGAACATCACCGAGCCTTCATCGAGCGTGTGCTTGATGGTTGCCGTAATTTGACCGCCGATGTCGGCCGGGTACTGCGGGTCGCGCACACCATTGGAATCGCGGTAGAAGCCGCCCACGCTGCCATACCAGCCATCGGTCAGCTTGCCGCTCATGAAGGCATCCACGCGCTCGCTGCCCTCGGTCCCGTAGGTTACGCCGATCGAGGCCTCCGGCTTGTCCGATCCGGTGCGCAACAGGAAATTCGCGGTGGCGCCCGCCTGGCCGGGACCGAAGATGGCGCCCGTGCCACCCTGAACGATTTCGACACGCTCGACGGTGTCGTCCATGCGAATCAAGGAGCTGTTGTCCATGAAGGACAAGTACGGCGCACCGTACAAGGGCATGCCCTCGAGCATCGTCGTGAAATAGGGGGAATCGCCACCGCCGTTCGGGAAGCCGGCCACGTCGATGTTGACGCCGGTTTGTCCACCGGAGGATTCGGGCCAAACACCGGGCGACAGCTTGTAGATTTCGGCCGCGCTCCCAGGATTCGCATTTTGAATCTCGTCGAGAGATGCCGTAACGATGTTGAAGCTGGCGTCCAACTTCTTGATGCCCTGCGCGGAGGCGGTGACGACGATTTCGTCGAGGTTCTCGCTGACTCCGGTCGAAGCGCCGGCGGCAGTTGCAGCAGCGTCGGTGTTATCGGCGGCGAGCGCGGCGCCGCTCAAGCCGTACAGAATTCCGGCGACGGCCGCGGCGATGCTCGTGGCGACCGGAGCGCGCTTTCTCAAATCAACCAAACGGGTACCGCTGTGCACAGCTGCGTCTTTGTCTTTCGTCGTCATGAATCGCTCCCACTAGTAATCATGATGGCAAATCAGTTATCCATTTTGTGTCGAATAAACGTCATCGGTTGCAACTCGCAAGCCGGTAACCGTAAGGGATCGAACGGCGTCCACCGTCGAGGGAGATACTGCACAGCAATCAACATTTACTGACTGACTCTCGCACCGTCTGCGCTCGAGCGTCGGCTGCATGTTTGTTGTCACGAATGGCTCCCCGTCCATTACTGGCAGCGGAAGCTACACAAAATTCATATCGATTTCAAGGTTCGTTGCATATTAACCATATGCGGCACCGCGGGGATTATCGGCCGAAACCGCACCGATGCGGCGGCGCAAACCGTCCAGCTAACATAAAGCGGCGAGGCCGTGATGTCGACGAGCAGCCGCTCGGCGCAGTGGCCGCGACGCCTTGCCACCCGCTTGGTGGTTGCGGCGCAGCCACAAGAGCATGCGGTCCGTGCCGGCCGCGAGGGGACAGCGCGTAGCGGTCGCAGTCATCGCTACCGACGGCATGGTATTGTCGGCGCCGTTCGCGCCACCGTCGACGGTCGTACACGACAAAGCGAAGCGCGCTGCAGGAGTTTGATGATGGCTGGAAAATTTAGCCGCCGCGAATTTACCCGGTGGGCGACCGCAGGCGGGGCGCTTTGCCTCGGCGCGCCGGGCCTGCTCGCGGCCGCAACGCGGGATCCACCGTTGCCTGCCTTACGCGAGTTCGGCTACCGGCACATCGCACTGACCAGCGCCGCGCACGAGGCGCAGCGCGCGAACACGCTCGAGGTCATGATGAACCTGAGCGAGGACGGACTGCTCAAACCGTTTCGCCAGATGGCGGGTTTGGCCGATCCGGGCGAAGACCTCGGCGGCTGGTACACCTACGTCTCCGACTACGACCTGAGCCACGATACCGGTTTGGCGCCCGGGTCCACCTTCGGTCAATGGATCTCGGCGCTCGCGCGCAATTACGCGATCACCGGTGCAGCCGAGATCCGTGACAAGGTATTGCGGCTCAATCGCCTCTATGCGGCGACGATCGACGAGGCGTATTTCGCGCGGAACCGCTTTCCGGCGTATTGCTACGACAAGTTGCTGCTCGGTTTGATCGATTCGCATCAGTACGTCGGCGACCCCGATGCGTTTGCGATTCTCGCCAAGACCACGGCGGCGGCTTTGCCTCAGCTGCCGGGCCGGGCAATCGACCGGGAGGTTCCGTGGCGCGGGGTGATGGATCAATCGTTTCGCTGGGACGAGTCCTACACGACTCCAGAAAATCTGTTTCTCGCCTTCCAGCGCGGTGCGGGCCGCCGCTATCGTGAGCTGGCGATCGACTATCTCGACGAGGCGAGCTGGTTCGATGCCCTCGCCGACGGCGAGAACGTCTTGCATCACAAACACGCCTACAGCTACGTGAATTCACTGAGCTCGGCGATGCAGGCCTATTTTACCCTGGGCAGCAGGAAGCACCTGCGCGCCGCGACCAACGCGTTCACGATGCTGCAGGCGCAAAGCTTTGCCACGGGCGGCTGGGGTCCGGATGAAATGCTGCAGGGACCGGACGGCGACGCACTGTATGCGAGTCTCGAGAAGAGCGGCAAGAGCTTCGAGACCCCCTGCGGCGCTTACGCACACTGCAAGTTGACGCGCTATCTGCTGCGCGCCACTCACGACTCGCGTTACGGCGACAGCATGGAGCGGGTCATCTACAACACGGTGCTCGGCGCCCTGCCGATGCACGAGGACGGCAGATCGTTCTATTACTCGGACTACCACGACGGCGGCAGCAAGCAGTATTCGGATCATCGCTTTCCGTGCTGCTCGGGCACCTTGCCGCAAGTCGCCGCCGATTATCGCATCAATGCTTATTTTCACGGCTCCCACGCCATCTATGTGAATCTGTATCTGCCCTCGACGCTGTCATGGCGGCAGGACGGCGCGAAGCTCTCGCTCACGCAACAGGGGGATTATCCGTTCGGCGATCTGATCTCACTGCGGCTCGAGACGACCGCAGCGGCACGTTTCGCCCTCAAATTGCGAATTCCGGCCTGGGCCGAGCAAGCGCGGATCGAGGTCAATGGACGCGCCATTGCGCATCCGCCGATCGCCGGTACATTCGCGAGCATCGTCCGCGAGTGGCGCAACGGCGATCGCATCGAACTCGAACTGCCTCGCCGGCCGCGCTTGGAGGCGATCGCTGCGCGCCATCCGGATACGGTCGCCTTGCTCAGCGGTCCTCTCGTGTTGTTTCCGCTGGTCGCAGCCGGCAGCACGCTTCCGAACCTTGCGCAGCGCCAATTGTTGTCCGCCCGGCAGGCCACCCTCCGTCGCTGGACGGTCGATACTTCTTCGCAGCTCTTGAGCTTCGCGCCCTTCGTGGCGATCACCGATGAAAGCTACTCGACTTATTTGCGCTTGGGCTGAGCGCGACCTGCGCCGCGGGCGAACGCTTCTGCCGTCGATGTTGCTCAGGCTCGGCCTTGCGGGAGCGAGCCTCGCCGGGACCGCTTTCGCGGCGGACGCGCATGCGCCGCTGCAGGACTCAGCGTCGATCGAGAGCGAGGCTCGTGATTTGCTCGGCCGTCTGAGCCTCGGTGAGGAGCTCGAACTGCTCGGCGGTGTCGATTCGATGTACACGCATGCGGCTGCGGCTATCGCACTCCCGCGGCTCAAGATGTCGGATGCCTCGGTCGGCGTGCGCAACTGGGGACCCTCCACGGCTTATGCCGGCGGAGTCGCCCTGGCCGCGACCTGGGATCGCGATTACGCACGGCAGCTCGGCGAGAGCTTGGGCAGCGATGCCCGTGCGCGCGGCGTGCAATTCTTGCTGGGACCCGGCGTCAACATCGCCCGTTCGCCGGTGGCGGGGCGCAATTTCGAGTATCTGTCCGAGGATCCGTTCCTGAATGCAGCCCTCGCCGTTCCCTACATCGAGGGCGTGCAGTCTCGCGGTGTCGTCGCAACCGTCAAACACTATGCCTTGAACAACGAGGAGTTCGATCGCCATCACGTCAGTGCCGATGCCGACGAGCGGACGCTGCATGAGATCTATCTGCCCGCCTTCGAAGCGGCGGTGCGCGAGGCGCACGTCGATGCCGTCATGGACTCCTATAATCTCATCGATGGCGAGCACGCAACTGAAAACGCCTTCCTGAACCTGCAGGTGCTGAAGGGCGAATGGGGATTCGCCGGGATACTGATGTCCGATTGGGATGCGACCTACGACACGGTCGCCGCCGCCAATCGAGGTCTCGATCTCGAGATGCCGAGTCCCCGCTTTCTCAACCCACAGTCGGTGCTGCGCGCGATCGATGCCGGCCTCGTCAAGCGAGCGACGATCGATGACAAGGTGCTGCGCTTGCTGCGAGTCGCCTTGCGTTATGGATTCTTGCCTTCGGTACCTCCGCTGCCTGCGCCCTCTGCACCACTTGAGACGCCGGCCTCGATCTACTCGGTTGCGAATCGCGCGGTCGCGCTGCGCGGTGCACTCGAGAGCATCACGCTGCTCAAGAACGAGGGGCCGCTGTTGCCCCTCGACGCAAAGCGAATCAAGACCATCGCCGTGATCGGTCCGAATGCCTACCCCGCGGTCACGGGCGGCGGCGGTTCGTCCTACACTCAGCCGTTCGAGCCCGTGAGTACGCTCACCGGCATCGGCAACTTTCTCGGGCCCGACGCGCATGTACTCTACGACCCGGGCTTGCCGTCGCTGCGCGACGTCGCTCGCGAGACGCACTGGCAAGGCCCGGTGACAATGTCGACCTACAGCGGCGCTCATTTCGCGGGCAAGCCGCGCATAACGATGCTGAGTGCGATCGACAACGCCTCGCAAGACGGCGTTTCACAGCCAGATCCAACGCCGCGCAGCATCCGCTACCACGCGCGCTATCAGGCGGAGCATGCGGGCCGCTATTGGATACTCGCGACCGCATCGGCTTGGGACGGCGATCACCTCGACGTCTCCATGGACGGGCGCCGGCTTGCGCAACCGCCGCACGCCGAGGCCCAGATTCCTCCGGCCTGGCCGATCACGCTGGCTCTCGGCCAGACGATCGACATCGTCGCCGATTATCTGCCACGCTTCGCCGGGGTACGCTGCGGAGTCGGCGTCGCCTACGAACCGGATCTCGTCAGCGCGACTGCGAAGCGATTCGCGGCTGCCGCCGACGTCGCGGTCGTCGCGGTCGGCTTCACGAAGGATACCGAGGGCGAGGGCGCGGACCGCAGCTTCGCGCTGCCCTGGGGCCAGGATGCACTGATCGAGGCGATCGCTGCCGCCAATCCGCGCACCATCGTCACCTTGACCGGCGGTGTCGGTACCGATACCCGGCCTTGGCTCGCGCACGTGCCCGCTCTCATCGACTTATACTATCCGGGTCAGGAAGGGGGCACGGCCGTGGCGGATATTCTGTTCGGGCAGCATGCTCCTGAAGGCAAGTTACCGGTGACATTCGACCGCAGCTGGGAGGACAGCGCTTCCTATCCCTATTACTATCCCGCCGACGATGCGCCAGCCGATGATGCGCGCGGGTCGGAAAGCGTCAGCCACGTACGCTACGACGACGCACTCATGGTGGGCTATCGTTATTGGACGAGTACCGGCAAACGCCCGCTGTTTCCGTTCGGCTTCGGCCTGAGCTACACGCGCTTCAAGTTCTCCGGACTCGTGGCCCCCGCTTCGATCTCGTCACGGACTCCGTTCGAGGTCACGGTCGCCGTCAAGAACGTCGGCGCGGTCGCGGGCGCCGACGTCGCCCAACTGTACGTCTCCGATCCGTCCGCGCCGGTCCCGCGCCCGGAGCGCGAACTGAAGGGGTTTGCAAAGGTGCACCTCGAGCCGGGTGAAACCAAGCAGGTGGTATTCCAGCTCGATCGCCGCTCCTTCAGTTATTGGGACAAGAACACGCATGGTTGGACGGTTGCACCTGGGCGGTTCGTGATCCGGGTGGGCGATTCCAGCGAGGACACGCCGCTGAGTGCTGACCTACGCGTAACGGACTGAGCATCGAATCGCGGAACTCATCGGTGCATCGCACACTCTTGCTCACGGCTTGCCTGGCAGGACTTTTGGCTGCCCTAGCGGCCCCGGTCCCGGCTCCGGCCGCGGCGCAGCAGAGCTTCGCCGCACGCACGAGCAATGGCCTGGCGCAGACGCCACCGATGGGCTGGAACAGCTGGAACAAGTACGGCTGCGCCATCGATGAGCAGCTGATCCGCAGGCAGGCCGATGCAATGCTTGCGTCGGGCATGAAGGAGGCGGGCTATCGCTACGTCGTCATCGACGATTGCTGGCAAGTGGGCCGCGACCCGGCCGGCAATATCGTCGCAGACCCCGATCGCTTCCCGTCCGGCATGGCTGCGCTCGCCGGCTACGTTCATACCAAAGGTCTGCTGTTCGGCATCTATTCGGACGCCGGGGATCTGACCTGCCAAAAGCGCCCCGGAAGCCGCGGCCACGAATATCAGGACGCAGCCCAATACGCGGCCTGGGGAGTCGATTACCTCAAGTACGACTGGTGCCATGCCGAGTCTCTCGAGGCGCGTGCGGCCTACGAGACCATGAGCGACGCCCTGCGCGCCTCCGGCCGTCCGATCGTCTTCAGCATTTGCGAATGGGGTACGCATCAGCCTTGGATTTGGGCCGCATCGGTGGGTGGCAATCTGTGGCGCACCACACCGGACATATCCGACGGCTGGGTGGGCAAGGCGCAGAACATCGATTGGTTCGGCGTCCTCGATATCCTGGACCTACAAGTCGGTCTCGAGACTTACGCGGGGCCCGGTCATTGGAACGATCCCGACATGCTCGAAGTCGGCAACGGCGGCATGACCCTCGCGCAGTACCAGGCGCATTTCAGCTTGTGGGCGATGCTCGCCGCGCCGCTGATGGCGGGCAACGATTTGTCCACGATGACCCCGGCGATTGCCGCGATCCTCACGAACCGCGAGGTGATCGCGGTCGATCAAGATCCGCTCGGCGTCGAAGGCCGACGCGCCTTCAAGGACGGCGATGCGGAACTCTGGGTGAGGCCGCTCAGCGGCGGTAGCCAGGCCGTCGTGCTGCTCAATCGCGGCGAGTCGGCGCGGCAGATTCGCTTGACCTGGGAGATGCTGCGACTCCCGGCCTATGTGCGGCTCGACACGCGGGATCTGTGGACCGGCAAGCGCGTTCGCGCAGCCACGGAAAGTCTTGGTTTCGAGCTTGCGCCGACTTCCGCCGTGATGCTGCGGGTCACGCCGACGGACCCGCGGCAGCACTGACACCCGCTCGAGCCATATATCCGATCGCGGGCGCCGCCCCATCGGGTCAGCGCTGCGCACAGCCCGGCAATCGAAACGCTCCGATGCGCGTACGATAACTCTCCCCAGGCGCGGCGATGTAGTCGCCGACGTACCAAAACGTACAATCGTCGGACGGGTCCATGGCCGTGGTCGTGTAGTCCTCCCAGCGCAAGGTGTTGGTCTGGGCGGCACTACCCGCGACGAGCACGGTCTCCCGAAAGCTTAAAGTCCCCTTTGGATCGTTTGCGAGGCGTGCCGCGAAGCGCTGGCCCGGCATGTTGGGGGTTCCGCCGAAGGAATAGCCGATCCCGATATCGCCCTTGCGGTCGATCGCGAGGCTGCCCATCCAGCGATAGTAGGCATCGGGCGCATAGGTGCCCTGTTGATACAGTGTGGGCCGACGGTGCGCGTCGAGTTTCAATTCGTACCAACGAACGCCGCCGCCGCCCGCACGCGTGTCGATCGAATGCAATCCGGCGAGCCATTCGCTGCGGCCGATGCGCCGGTAGACCAGCCGCTGCATGAGCTTGTCGCCTTGGGCGTCGAGGCGCGTGTCGGTGCCGGGTTGCGGAACACACTTGGTCAATTGCCCGTCGCAGAGATAATGATAGGGGGCGACGCGGATCTTGCGCGCGGCGCTGACCGACGTCTTGCTCGGATCGACCCAGTCGACGTGAAAAGCGTAGCTGTAGAGGCCGTCATCCTCGAACCGCTGCTGCAATTGCGTGCCACCGGCCGCGATCATGATGTTGGGCGCCCCCGCGGGCGGCTGGGCTTGGCCGTCGATATCGGCGTTGTTGAGAAAATTCACGCCGTCGATCAGAACGCATTGCTCGGTCGCCGGCGCGCCGATCAGCATCTTGGCGCGATCGACGACGCAGGCTTGCTTTTGCACGACGTTGTCGCCGACGCTGGTCGGCACGTAGTAGCCGTCGGGCCAGACCGCGGGCCGCGGATAATCCGGAAAAAGCGGCCGCTTGAACTCGTATCGGTAATACGGCCCGGCGGGATCGGAGCCCTGGCTCAGGGCATAACACATCGAGTAAGGCCCGGTAGGATCATCGGCGGGACGGTGAAAGATCGGCAGCACGAACAACCAGCGAGCCGCGAGTTGATCGTAGCGAACGACCGCATCGCCGCTGACCGACGTCTCGCAAACTCCGCCGAAGCCGGCAAAGAGCTTGTTGGTGACGACCGGCCCCGCAAGCACCCGTCCGGTAGAGTCGAAGCGGCCGCCACGCTTGGTGAAGATCGCCATGCGGCTGTTGACGATTTGCACGATGTGATCGGGACCCACGGCAAGACTGTCATCGGACGGGTTGCGCGTCGCGGCCTCCCCGTCGGGGCCGACGAAGCCAACCCCGAGACCGTCGAAACTCAAGAGCATCGGCACGGGTCCGCGCCGGCCGGGAGTCCTTTGCTCGACGGCGGCGCCCCGCGCGCCGATACGGACGACTCCGGAGCTGGTCGCGACCGCGTCATTGTCCGGGTCGCCATCCAGATCCCGCGCCTGTGCGCTCACGCTACCAAGGCAAACGAGCACCAAACCGGCGACCACTCCATGCCGACGGCGATCGCAGGGCAAACTCAAGCCGCCGAGCCGCGACGCAGATAAACCGAATAACGCTCGTCGACGATTTCGCTGAGCGGAACGAGCCGATGGCTCAATCCGCGACTCTTGCTGCGAAACTGCAGCGAGTACGGCGGCGAGGCTTCGACGCGTTCCAACCAGTCCTCAGAGTCGCCCGCATCGATCTCGGGCAGCGGATAGCCGTCCTCGCCTTGGGGAGCGTAGCCGCCGTAGATCATCGAGGTCGTGAGCTCGGCGGTTCCGAGTCGCACGGCGAGCACGAGCGGACCATACAGGACCGCGAAGACCTGCGGGTCGTCGGACGCGATGGAGTGATGCAGACTCATCGGAAATTCCACCGTGACGACATCGCCGGCCTGCCACGCCGCGCGCAGCGTCAGATAAGTGGCTGGGCGTATGGCGAGCGTCTGTGCGGCTCCGTTGATGCGCACGCTGCCGCCGCTCGTGGCCCAGTAGGGGATGCGAATCTTGAGCGCCATTGCCCGCGTCGGCGCAGCGTCGAAGCTGAACGTGATGCGTTCCTCGGCGGGAAACTTCGTGGTCTGACGCAGCTGCAAGCCGCGCTCCGGCCACGCGAGCGTGGATGGAACGAACAGGTTCACGTAGACGGCGTCATCGTCGTGATAGTAGATCGAGTCATTGAGCTTGGCATATTCTTCGCTGCCCGTGCCGGTGCAGCACCAAAACGCCTTGAAGGGAGTGCCGAAGGTCTTGTACATACCGGGCTGCAGCGGCACGTAATACATCAGCATGCCATTGCGATCTTGAGTGCCGCGGCGCACGTTGTACAGCACGCGCTCGTAGTAGTCGAACAGCCGCGGATCCGGGCGCTGCCGATACAGCTGTCGCGTCAGCTTCATCATGTTGTAGGAGCAGCAGCATTCCTCGGCCTCACGGCCGAGCTGGCTCGCGATCGCGTCGGCGGCCTGCCAGTCCTCCCCGTTGCTGGTCCCACCGGTGCAAAAGGCGTGATGCTCGGTGACGATACGATGGAAATTCTCGGCGATTCTTCCGTAGCGTTCGTCGCCCGTCAGCTCGCGGCCGCGTGCCGCGCCGATGATCTTCGGTATATTGGTGTTCGCATGATTACCGGCGAGACGGTCGATGTCGTTCGCCAGCGGTTCGAAGATCAGCTTGTGTTCGAAGCGATACCCGAGTTCGCGGTACTTCTCCTCACCGGTGATGGCATACAGGTTGAAGGCGGCTTCGTTCATGCCGCCGTGCTCGACGAGCAGCACCCGCTGCCAGTCGTCGGGGCTGAAAGAGCGCGCGTAGGCATCGGCCCAATCTGCCATGCGCACCGCCATGCCGAGGGCTACTCGGCTGCCCCCGTGTTCGACCATGTCGAGCAAGCCGGCGATGATCTTGTGGTAGGTGTAGAAGGGTGCCCAGACCTTGGTATGTTGTCGTAGGCGCTCATACCAGGAGGTCGGGTATGCCCCGAGGTAACCGTCCGCCGCCTGGCACTCGGCCAGCATGGCGACGAGGGCATTGGCCTTGGCCAAGAGGAAGGCATCGCCGGAGCCGGCATACAGCAGGGCGCAGGCCGACAGATAATGTCCGACATAGTGGCCGCGTAGCTCACAATCGGGGGCTTCCCAGCCGCCGAGCGGCTCCGCGTCCGAGGGCAGACCGGCCGCGACTCGAAAATTGTGCGCCAGCCGATCATTGGGCAGCGAGTACAGAAAACTGCGATTCAGCTCCGCCATGTCCTTCCAGGGACCCGGCAACAGCCGAACGGCGGTCATCGGAAAGGTTTGCACCAAGCCCGGATGCGCGGCTTGCACGGCATGCAGCGTTACTCCATCAAGGCTCGCGGCAGAGGCATCGCTGCTCGGCGCTCGGACCAACGACTGGCCGTCCGCGGGCGGCGCCGATAGCGTCATTAGTCCAGACGTTCCCGCTGCCGCGGCGCCGGCTAGAAACGTCCTGCGATTGAGGCTCAAGGGCTTAGAAGATCCGGGGGCGGTTAGTTGAAAAAAGTTTCACTGACCATGAGAAAGAGTAAAGCAACTATTACAACTCTCTATGGCAACATCATCTCCGAGTTCGGCGCTGCCCATGCAGCGCGAACCCGAAGGTTTAGGAGAAACTCGCGTCGGCAACCAGCCAACTCCCCCGTCGGCGCGATATTCCAGCGGCGTGGGTCTAATCTAAGACCCACGCCGTATTTTAATCCTTTCCCGTACAGCGATTCAATGCACTAGGCATCTTATCTGTGATGCTTATCTAGTATTCGTATTGAATATGTCATACGGCGTTTAGCTCGCCGCGACCGCTCCGCTCGCCGTAAGGACCGTTCAGCGCTCGAATTTGGTCGAGAGGATGATCGAGGAAGTGGTTCGTTCGACGCCGGGCAAGGCGCCGATTCGATCGATGACTTGATCCATCTCGGCCACCGTCGCGGTTGCTGCAATGGCAATGAGGTCCACCTCGCCACTGACCGAATGCAGTAAGCGCACCTGGCTTACTGCGGTCAGCGCCGCCGTCACTGCGCGGGCTTCCTTGGCACCCACCTTGATCATCACATGCGCACGGACGGCGCCGGGTTCGTGCTGCGGTCCGAGCCGCACGGTGTAGCCGGCGATCACCCCGTCGCGTTGCAGACGCTCGAGCCGACTCTGCACGCTGCTGCGCGATCGGCCGACGAAGCGGGCCAACTGGGCCGTGGAAGCTCGACCATCCTCGCGCAGCTTGGTCAGTAAGGCCGCATCGATCGCATCCGTCATTTCGCCTATCCGTTCCGTTGATTTGACGGTTATTTTCCGTCAATACGTGCGGTTCGTCCATACCATCTGCCGGTCCTTTCCCCAAGAATGCCGGGGTTGTCGATACGCCTCATTCGCTCTGGCACCTTGGAGACACGCATGCAGAAGATACTGGTCGTAGGCGCGGGCAAGATCGGCTCGATGATCGCCGAACTGCTGGGCGGATCCGGCGACTATGCCGTGACCGTCATGGATCGGTCGGCACGGCAATTGGACCGGCTCGAGACCGCTCTGCCAATCACCAAGATCGCCGCCGACATTGCGGACGGAGTGAAACTGCGCCGCTTGCTCGAGGGACAATTCGCAGTTCTGAGTGCAGCGCCTTATCACGCGACCCGCCTCGTGGCCGAGGCGGCCAAGGCCGCGGGCGCGCATTACCTCGACCTCACCGAGGATGTCGCGAGCACCCGCATCGTCAAGCAACTCGCCACGGACGCTGCCACCGCGTTCATCCCGCAATGTGGACTCGCCCCCGGCTTCATCACGATCGTCGCCGGCCACCTGGCCGCGCGCTTCGAACAATTGCACGATGTCCGCATGCGGGTCGGCGCACTACCGAAATTTCCGTCGAACGCGCTGAATTACAATCTCACCTGGAGTACCGACGGCGTCATCAACGAGTACTGCGAGCCCTGCGAAGCGATCGTCAATGGCCAGTTGCGCGAAACTCAGCCGCTCGAGGAATGCGAGGAATTCGCGCTCGACGGCATCCGTTACGAGGCCTTCAATACCTCGGGTGGGCTCGGCACCTTGTGCGAAACCTTGGCCGGTAAGGTACGCAACCTCAACTACCGCACCATTCGCTACCCGGGCCATGCGGCGATCATGAAGGCCTTGCTCAACGACCTGCGACTGCGCGACCGGCGCGAATTGTTCAAGGACATCCTCGAGAATGCGGTGCCGGTGACGCTACAGGACGTCGTGATCGTCTTCGTCACGGTCAGCGGCTTGCAGGGCGGACAACTGGTTCAGGAGACCTATGCGAACAAGATCTATGCCGCGCAGCGAGGCGGCCGCATGCGCAGCGCGATCCAGATCACGACGGCCGGCGGCATCTGCGCCGTGCTCGACATGCTCGCGGCCGGTCGCCTGCCGCAATCCGGGTTGATCCGACAAGAGGACATCCGGCTCGAAGACTTCCTCGCCAACCGGTTTGGCCGCTGCTATGCCGAGGCGACCGCACCGGCGCCCGCCGCTGCGTACTCAGCGCATGCCGCCTAAGATCCGCGCCGGCAGCATCAGAATCGCAAACACCAGGGCGAGCACGCTCTCGAACACGATGCCGACGAGGCGCAATGGGATCGACACAAGCCAGAGAACGGGCCAGAACAGGAGTACGGCCACGGCCAGAGGCCAACAGAGCACCAGGAGCACGAGCCAGAGCAGCAACTTGAGCATCGATTTCTCCTCGCAAGGCGGGACCGTGGGTTGATTATCGCGCAAACGCGCGCGAGTGTCAGCGCGCCAGCGCCGGGGTGACATTTGTTATGTCGGGAGCCTGACATAGGGCACTGATGCTGGGCCGCGCGTGCCGCCTAGACTGCCTGCACGGTCAACAAACACCGGAGGCACGATGAACCACGCAAACTTTCCTGCCGCGATCGAAGCGCGCGGCGTCTCGCACCGCTACGGCAAGGTCGCAGCGCTGCAGGACATCGATCTGCGGATCGAGCGAGGCGCGATCACCGCCTTGCTCGGCCCGAACGGCGCCGGCAAGACGACGTTCGTGAACCTGGTGTTGGGCCGGGACCGCCCGGACTCGGGCACCATCACCACGCTGGGAGCGGCCCCGGGCAGCGCCGCGGCGCGCGCCGGGTCGGGCGTGATGCTGCAATCGGCTGCGCTGGCCGCGCAACTGACGGTGCGCGAACACCTGCGCTTGTTCGCGGGCTACTATCCCGCATCGCTGCCGGTCGCCGAGCTGCTCGAAATGGTCGGCCTCGAGCAGCAAGCGCAGCGGCGTTACGGATCGCTGTCCGGCGGCCAGCAACGGCGTGTCCAGTTCGCGCTCGCCCTCTCGGGACAGCCGCCCTTGCTCGTACTCGATGAGCCGACCGTTGCCCTCGATGCCGAATCCCGGCGTCTGACCTGGGCCGCGATTCGCGCGCGCGCGGACGCGGGCGCCGCCGTGCTCTTGACCACCCATCTGCTCGAGGAGGCCGAAGCGCTGGCCGATCGGGTCGTGCTGCTCGCGGGTGGACGGATCATCGCCGATGCGGCCCCGCATGCGATCAAGGCGCGTGTCGCCGAACAACGCATCTCCTGCCGCAGCAGCTTGGGACTGGCCGAGATCGGACGATTGCCCGCCGTCATTGCGGCGAGCGAGACCGAGGGCCGGTGGCTGGTGCGCACAACCAGGGCGCAACGGACGCTGGCCGCGTGGCTGGCCAAGGACCCGGATCTTAAGGACCTCGAGATCGCGCGCGCGAGCCTCGAGGAAGCACTCGAACAATTGCTCCAACGGGAGGCTGCATGAACACCACCGACATCCTGACGAACTCCACTCAAGCGGGAACGGCCGTTTCGCCCCGCCTCGCCATCTACTGCCGCGAGATTCACGCTGAGATCCTGCGCGCCCTACGCACGCCGGCCTTCCTCGTACCGACGCTCGCGATGCCGCTCGCCTTCTACACGCTGTTTGCGCTCTTGCTCGCGCCGCCAGGCTCGGATGCGGGCATCTATGTCCTGGCGACCTATGGGGTGCTTGCGGCCCTCGGACCCTCCCTGTTCGGCTTCGGCGCCGGCATTGCCGCGGACCGCGACGCCGGCATACTCGGGCTGAAGCGGCTCTCACCGCTGCCGCCGGGTGCGTTCCTGATCGCTCGACTGGCGAGCGCGGCCTTGTTCACCTTCATCGTGCTGCTCGGACTCGATGCGCTCGCCGTCGGGGGCGCCGGCGTACGTCTGCCGGTCCAGACCTGGCTGAGCTTGCTCGCCGTACATTTGCTCAGCGTGATTCCGTTCTGCTTGCTGGGTCTGTGCATCGGACTACGCACCGGGGCCTCGGCGGCCATGGCGCTGACCAATGTGCTGTTCATCGGCCTCGCGGTGCTCGGCGGACTGTGGATGCCGGTGTCGATGTTCCCACCGGCCTTGCAGCAGGTCGCGCTGGCCTTGCCCACCTACCATCTGAGCGCGCTCGCCCTACAGATCGTAGGTCACGGCATCGGCGGCAGCGCCTGGGTGCATGAACTTTTTGTGCTGGGCTATGTTCTGTTGTTCGGCGGATTCGCGTGGCGCGCTTGGGTTGCGCGCACGCACTGAGCGCGGCGCGCGCTATGCTGGGATCGGATACTGGCGGTAGGGAGGCTTTGCGCGCGTGAGCAAGCACAGGAGCACATGGAACGCCGACGACCCGTCGGCCCGCCGGCTGCAATGGCTGAACCTGGCTTACCTATTGATGTATCCGGTCCCCTGGCTGCAGCATCGTCCCAGCGTTGCGGCGGTCGCAGCTTCGGCGCTCGGCATCGCGGCCTTCCTGCCGCTCTATTTTCGCTCCTACGGCTCCGCGCTGCGGGCCCGGTTCGGCTATGCCCTAGGGATGCTTTGCATCGGCTTCGCCTTGTACCGCTGCGGCGGTATTTGGACGGTATTCGCGGTCTATGCGACGGCCTCGCTCGGATTCGCGCGTCCGGGCCGATATGCCGCCTCCGGAGTGGCCGGCGTGATCGTTCTGCTGACCGCCTTCGGAGTGGCTCTCGGGATCTCTGCCTGGGAATGGGGCTCGGGCGTGTTTTTCGGTACGATCATCGGAGTCGGCGCAACCTTTACGGGCGCGATCACCGCCCGCAACGCGGCGCTCGCCGCCGCGCGCGAAGAATCCCGACATCTCGCCGTGCTCGCCGAGCGCGAGCGCATCGCCCGCGATCTGCACGATGTGCTCGGGCACACCCTCACCGTCGTCGCGGTCAAAGCCGACCTCGCACGTAAGCTCATCGAGCGGGACCCGCTTGCGGCAGGCCGCGAACTCGACGAAATTCATGCCACTGCACGCGCGGCACTGGCCGAGGTCCGTATCGCGGTCAACGGGATGCGTTCGACCACGCTTGCGCAGGAGCTTGCGGCGGCGCGCAGCGCTCTGGAGAGCGCCGGCATCGCAGTGAGCAGCGAGATGACCGTGGAGCCTTTGCCGCCGCTCGTCGAAACCGCGCTTGCCTACGTGATTCGCGAAGCGGCCACGAACGTGCTGCGCCACTCGGGCGCGCGCAGTTGCCGGATCAAGCTCGGGCGCGAAGGCTTGCAGGCGGCACTCGAGATTCACGACGACGGACAGGGCGGCCAGATCGTCGAGGGACACGGTGTGACGGGTATGCGCCACCGACTGATGGCGGTGCGCGGCGCCTTGGAATTACGCGACGAGTCCGGCCTGCACCTGTTCGCGCGCGCCCCCATCGGTGAGCTGGCCACGTGATCCGGGTCCTGGTGGCCGAGGATCAAGGCATGGTCTTGGGCGCGCTCGCCGCGTTGCTCGCCTTGGAGCCTGACATCAGCATCGTCGCCAAGGCGGCGGACGGCAGGGA
>Ga0116231_10001564_pt1 | contig 46978 bp, 26 predicted proteins | sample S1TSphgellanicum_2_FD_89695 | JGI IMG/M metagenome (GOLD analysis project Ga0116231, IMG submission 89695) | Host-associated microbial communities from peat moss isolated from Minnesota, USA - S1T2_Fd - Sphagnum magellanicum MG | ecosystem: Host-associated > Plants > Peat moss > Unclassified...
AAAATAAAAAAAAAAAAAAAACATCAAACACCATATGGACTAAGACAAACTTACTTGAATGCACATTTGATATTTCAAACAATTATAAGTAATTAACTATTTGGGAAGCTAAACAATTAGTTGAAAATGAATAGGAATATTGATGTAAAATTTCAACATTTCCTTTGTACAAATTTCAAATGTGTTGCACATAGTAATGAGCAAATAACATTTTTGAAATACAAATTTGAAAGCTACACTAGTTTTTATACATGCATTGTTTGAAAAGAACAACTAACTACCAAAAACAAAATCTAGCTTTGGCGCACATGTGACAAAAACACAAGGTAAGTTCATGCCCAAGCTCCTCTACATTTACAAAGTTATATACAAACTCCTCACTTTCAATCACATTGGTTACCTGGTTCATTTGCCATATCTCACAATTTGAGCAATTCCTTAAAAAATGAAATGAAAATATAAGAACATTTTATTTTCCATAACCAAAAGCTTTGAGTGTACCAACCTCCTTACAACCAATATACACCCATTGTAATAATCTAGAAAAATGAAAATGTTTTCACTAACACTAATTGTAGTTCTAGGCTTTTACTTGTCGTATGGAATGTATATTACAAGATAATGAAAAAATCATGTGACTTCAAATTGATGAACCTTTTTTATTAATTGATAATGGTCAAGATTTATATTATGGCTTGTGGACGTTGTGACAATGGTAATGAAGGATTTGATAGAAAATCTAACAATCAAATTAAAATTATGTTAAATTACAAAAGATATAATAAAAAGACCATGTCGGGTGAAAGTATCAATGGGTGGGACCACAAGGAACGTCACACATTCATTTTTAGGACCCATCAAACTTTGGAAAAATATAGGAAACACATAAAGAAAGGTTTTTAGTAAAAATATTTGTTGAATACATTAGTTAGGTTGTATAGATTTTGAAATTTTAATAATGTAAAATATATTTTGAATTTTGATGTTCCTATTCATTACATTTACACAAAGCTTTAGGAATGTCATAGTGGTTATTTTCCTTAAGTTTTTTGTTAGGAACATTTTTCAAACAAGGTTTGGGGTTTTTTTTTCTATGGATATAATTTTCTAAGGTACTTCAGATGGTATTTTACTTGATAGTTTTATTGGGTAATTATTTGATTAGGTATAATTTAGTTATGATTTTCAATGCTTAAAAACTTGATCCTAAAAGGGCCACACCAATAAGAAATACAAATTTCAAACGATTTCCACCCTTTTTTTATTGTAGTGGAAACTTCAAGCCATATACTTTGGCATGAAATAAATAACTATGAGAAAAAAAAACTTATAATTATGAAAGCATTTAAAGAAAAAGGCCCAGGAATATTATTTGGCCAATTTTTGTTCCTTGATTTTCCTTTGAGGTGGTTCTTAGTGCGTCTAACCAATTGTATTTTCATCCTACATCCAAGAAATGATCTTCTTTTAAAATTGATATCCTTATATATAGGTTTATCTCCTACTAGTAATGATTATTAATGAGCTACCAATTAATCCATATAGCTAATAATTAATTCAAATAATATTACTATTAGTTAATTGATCCATATGTTACCCAACAAGTGTAAGAAGCTTACTTAACAAATATAACAAGTGTAACCAATTGACACTTATAAAAGTATGAAAGGTGTAACTCAATTAACATTTATAAAAACATTAATTTAACATTCATAGAAATATGAAAAGTTTAATCAATTCAAAAAAAATTCACATTGAATGATTTTTCAATTAAGATTTACAAAAGTAACAATTTAATATTTGTAGGCTTAACATGTCTGACAAATTAACACTTATAAAAATACATGTAGTTCACATATGCATTTTAAATCAATGAAGACTTGGCCTTTTTCTTAACATGGGTAAAAAGTCATTAGAAGGTCTGCATTTTTTTCATTGTCTTTCAAAACTCCTCTTTTAAGTCACATGCATGAAGATCCATCTTTGTTTTTGTCATTTCCTTGTGGCTAGCAAATGCACAATAAAAAAATAAGCACACATTTTTTATAATATGCATGGGATCCCACACATGATGAATGATGAAGCCTATCCAATAATCCAAATCATACCAAAATGACAACCTTTAATATTATCTTAAAAAACATTCTTCCAAAAAAATAATTCCATGAATCCAACAATAAAAACAAAGAAATTAGAGGTTGACATGTTTGCATTGCCTTGTCTAAATAAACATTATGTCTAGGAGTTTTTTATTAATAACCTAATATGATCATAATGTCATGACATGAAGGGTGACTACACATTACAATGGCCCAATATCTTTGTCATGTTGGCAGTTTTTCCTATATTTCCTACATACTTAAATTTTTTTAAAAATATATTTCTTTGAAATATCAAAAAAAGGACTCACTTATGTAAAGTTAACACAATTAACTTTCTAATAATGCAAAAAAAATCAAGATCATGGATATTCAATAAGCAATGGACTTTTGAATTTTGGCGACAATTTTTGTCACACCTACAAATCACATGAGTATGGACTTTTATCTTACAATGTGTTAATGCCATGTATCTAAAACTTTGGGATTAAATTTTTTTTAAAAAAAGAAACTAAAGATGCATTGAATGAATGGAATATGATTTCAATTTATTATGTTATGGACTTTTCAAAATCTCAAAAGCAAAAATTATTTTTAAAGTCCTTTTAAGCATAAAAATTGATTATTTTCTTGAATTATACATAAGGTTATAAATGATAAAATGGAGGTTTAGATAGAGGGTTATAAAGGTTTTTTCTTTCATTCCATTTTTTTCCCCTCCCTAATACCTTTTTGCATGTTCTTAATCCTTGGTTGGCTAAACCTCATTACTCACCTTATTATGTGTTCCATACTAATTCATAAGTTTGATGTTGTTATACAGATGGATATGTTTATTAACATGCTTGAACATATTGGTTACCATGAATAGTCTCAACATGTAACTACAATTGTTATATTTAATATCCAACATGCTCAAGCTAATTACCTAGTCCATAACCTATTGTCCAAAGCTTTTGGATATATATATATATATACAAAAAATGAAATGAAAAATTTAAAATGTTAAAATTGTGTGTTTTCTGAGATTTTCAATAACCAAAATTCAACCAATTTTTTAAAAAATTGCCAGATTTTTATACGTGGTTCAAATAGGTAGCCAAAAAATAGATGATATTTATTTTTATATTTATATTCTAACCAAATTTGGCTAAATCTTCCTATGGACAATCACCTCTTTGGCTACATTACAAAATTGACCAAAAAAAGACATGGTAACAAGCTTGAGGTCATTGATATAAAAAATTCCTTGCTTTGATGATGCCAAGCCTATTTCTGATAACCAACAACATCTCGCCCACCAGTTGCCTAGTCAATAGTGACATTTGTCTAAATGACTAAGATAAAAAAAATTAGGCACGTAGTTTGGAACAATCCAAGGACCAAGACATCTTGGTTGGACAACTGGGCAGTCAAGAAAAAAAGAAGCAGACAGGACCCATTGCTGATTTACCGTCTTCCCTCCTTTGGTCAGCGCCGGATTCCCAAGGAAGTCCAGCCTATTTGATGGCAACAACCGGCTAATAGTATAGGCAAAGCTCGTGGTTCCACGGCGGCGGAGGAGTGATCGATCGCTTCGATCGCTTTGAAGCTGATTTGAGGCGCTGGTTAATCCAAACTCAAAAGATAGCAGTTATTAAGGTCTGACAAGCGAGGTTAAATTACGACATGATGACATTCAAACTCGGCGTCTCAACTCAAACAACGTGTTTAACTGGATTCCTTCTGTCCCCTGCAAGAGGCAGAATGATCGATCCAAGGGACCCACAAGAGCTTCAAATAAGATCTGCCTTTCTTTGTTCCTGTCAAGCTTCCAAAACCAAGTATTCATGATCATAATTAACTCACCACTTGCTATAAGTCATGATTAGTGTTGGCCGGCTATTGATTCTTTTTATAACTTTCGCATAAGTGTTTTTTATTTTTTGGTTTGTTTGTCTTGTGTGTGTTGGATGCTGCTCAAGTTATCAATATCAATGTCAAAAAAAATTGAGTGTCAATTAGGTTATCAATATTTTGAGTAATAGTTTTCAATTATGCATAAGGGTAGGTTATCAAATAATCAATTGAACGATCAGCCTTATTTTGTTAGACATTAAAAATAATGATCCCTTTCTACCATTTCAATCAGTCCTCTCAAATCCTCACAAACCTACCAAACCTTATTACATATTTATCTTAATTGTTAGTTCACTGAAGAAAACTAAGGAAAATAAATTCACATCACCAAATCCACCAATTTCATTGGCCATAACAATTTTTCTTCACTTAAGCCTATTCAACACCCTCTATATACTAATACATTAATTATATAACCTTGTATTGTATTGTACAAAAAGATTCAATACGTTGTATTGTATGCATGTGCTTACTCTATGGACTCCTAGAACTAACATGCAGTGAGGAGGATGAATGTGGAAGAATTTTCTTTGATAATCATCTGGTTTGAGTATCTTTAATATGGAAGAATGGTCTCCAAGGAGGTATTTCATCCATTGTACGGTGCTTGGAAACCCGCTGACCCATACATGGAATGTGGCATACAGAATTGGAATCACTACAACAAAAGGTGTCCTTATACGCCAAGTAATTTCACTAGATTTTGAATGAATTCACTCGTTTTAGTGAACGGGGACCAATGAAGAAGCAGTGAATTCATTAGTCTAGTAAACGGGGACTAGTGAACTGCACCCACATTTTGTAGTAATGAATGGATTGAAAATTAGTTTTTTATCTTGCTAAATTTAATCAATTGATGATTTTTTAAAAATTGGCTAAAAATATGTGTTTTTTAGTTTTTAATTGTGAAAAAAAATTGGGTTCTAACATGTAGCCAAAAATGTGAAGGATGCTTAATCTTTTCTGCTTTCATATCTTGTGTATAGATCAATTTGGTTAAATTGTCTTATGCATGATTGCCACTTCAGCTACACCACAAAAAAAAGGGGGCAAAAAGTCAACATTCATGTGTGAGATCCTAGCACTCACTGAAAGGGTTGAATGATTTGTTTTGAATGAAAAAAGAATTTGTTTGGGCTAGCCTCTAAAGTCTTTCCTCTCACACTGGGAGACTTGCTAGCCATGCTCATGTGGTACTGTTGATGCAACGGCACATAGATCAATCTAGCTAACAAGGCTTCATGACTTTTGTTGAAAGTGATTTTGGTTTTTCCACAATTATGAGCAAGTAAGAGCATCTCCACCAGCACAACTAAAATGGCCTCAACACACTACTTTGGATGAATAACAACCTTTACCTAGTTTGAAATTGAGTTTTGATATGTCTAGTTATTTGCATCTCATCACTACAATTTATTTGAGGTGAAGATCGAAGAACTGGGGTTGTTTAGAATCACCAGAAATGAAATGTGTAAGGTTATGAAATTTCAAAAATTTAGGGTTGGTTGATAATAGTGCTAGCTTGAGGTTCATAGTGATGTTGTATGTGTAAGTGTCAATAATCATATATATGGCCTGTAAATCTCGAGTAAATGTAAATCATTTACACTTACACGTTCAAAATTTATACAGTTACACTTATATTGTTGTTGTATACATATATTACGCATACATGAGGTTAGTGTAAATATTTCTCAAATGGATTTACACAATTCCTTTAAATGTTTTTGGGTGTGTGGATATTATATACCATACCTTTTTGCAAATCCATATTAATTAGTTGTGGGTGCATTTTGTTTTTGCAATGGGCCATTTTGTTGGCCTATCATCAAAAAATCATGAAATAACCTCCCCCCCCCTCCCCAATAAAAATCACATGTTTTACATTGTTTTACCCATGTAAAACCATATAAGTGTATTTGTTTTACACTTACATTGCTTTATATGGCATCAAATATATTTACATGGTTTTACACTTACATTTACATGTTTCATGCTCTACATTTACATTTACATGAATGTAGATGGATATTAGACATTTACACTTACACAAAGTGTAAATAAATTTCAATATGGATTTACATTTACATTGAGTGTAAATTTAAACCATTTGCATGCACAACATTGGTTTAACATAGAATTAAAGTAATGAAGCCCTAATGGATGAAAACATCATCACACCCAAACTTGAAGTTAAAAAATGACAAACTTTTGACAATTGATTATGATGGGAGGAAAGGTGTTTGTGGATGGTGGTGTTTTGCATTTGTGTCGTTTGTTTGATGCGGATTATGTTTGATGGTTTGGTTATTATGATTTCTTGTTGCAACAACATTCAACATTTTGATATTGTCTCGTTATTCTTCATTGTTGGGGTGAGTTGGTAGTTGATGTGTTGGATTTGGAGGATGTGATTTATGGACCGTTGCAAGAAACATTATATGAAGAGGTTCTTGAAGCAATTGATGGAAGCAAAACTAAATAATTTTTAGTTTTTTCTTTCATTTTGTGGATTGGACATCACTTTTTTGTGAGTGTTGTGAACTAAGATTGTAGTGTTTTATTGATGGGGAAGAATGCCCCTCTATGAATAACTTGACTTCTTTTTGAAACTATGCATTTTCATTACACCAAAAGCTTTACTAGAAGGAATAATATATGTTTAGAAGCAGGCTTTAGGGGTCAAGATCAAGGAAATGATGAAAAGCCTTAAGGATTTTGGGAATGGTCAAAATGGCAAGTCATTTTTGATGTGTTTGGGTTGTTTTATAACTATTTTGTAAAAGGTTGGTTTTGTTGCCTAGGGAAAGAGTACCCATCTTGTTGGGAATTATAAAGTGAGACCTTGTTCTAGAAAAAAATTGGTTTGTTATGGGGAGTTGTGTTGATGACCTATCTAAAACATTGGATTGTCTTTGTCAAACTTCATGAATCAACATGTGTAATAACTTATTTTTAACTTTCCTTTGTGAGGGAATACATCATTTGTGTTGGCATAATCAAATTGTGGGGTGCATTTAAACATTGAACCTCCCATAATGTATAACCTTCTAAGTTAAAGTGTAAAGGATGTGTTTTGTTTTGTCTTTATGGGAAACAAATCCATAAGTGGTGGGAATGAATTCGATCACAAATGAAATTGTTGCAAAATGACCAATTGAGCTCCATTAGAATGATCTAATCCTTGATGACCCAAAATTTAAATTGTATTGGATAGGTAGTAAATGTTTAGACAAATGTCATTACTACAAAATGTGGATGCAATTCACTAATCCTCGTTCACTAGACCAATGAATTCACTGCTTTTTAACTGGTCCCCGTTCACTACAACCAGTGAATTCACTCAAAATCCAATGAAATCACTTGGTGTACAAGGACACCTTTTGTTGTAGTGTGTGGTAATGATAATTTCATTATGTAAATGATTGATTGTTTCTAAAATTCATGGGAACTTGGTCATGATAATTAACTTGTGCCTTTGGAGATATGTAAATTCCACTTCATTTTGGTGACACTAGTGCATAGATTGTAATCTATGGTTTACATGGGCACCCTTAAAACAACTCCAAAGTCCAGTGATGCATTAAATATTATCAATATTTATCACAATCAAATTGAGTGACCATGTTCACCCTTCCTTCATTCATAAATAGTAAACACTAGATGATTAACACAAAGGGAACATATATATGTAACGTGTGCACCAATTACTATGGCCAACCAATCAATATTAATAAATGTGTGATTAATCACAAGTGTAGGTTAATCATCTGGAACCTCCACTACTTAGGTGCAAGTTCATTAAAAAAACCCATCTTCACACCATTGGTGCTTACCTCATCCAAAATTTGGCATACATACCATTTTGTTGTTGCCATTTGAAATAACGTATTTTTAAAATATGCATTGACCTTTTGTGGTGAAGGGCTGAAATGGTTTTCCCCTTTGCATTGAAGGGTTGTAAATTTTGTGTTTGATAAGAGCCCTCCCCACCCATCCATACACATTTGAGTGATGACCACATTTGCAAATCCAAGTCAAAAAATGCCTTGCTAAGTCCCTTGCAACCAAAACATCCCTATGTGTTATGCAATCAATTCCAAAAAGATGTGAAATATTATTTCTTATTCATATCATCAAGCCTTGCTTGATAAATGTGATGGAAGATACTCCATTAGTAACCATAGCCATTAGTTGTGATTTCTCCCAATGCATTTCCTAATCAAATTGCATGTACAAACTCATACATAGCCTTTCAAATACCACTATTAAAAGGCATAAGTTCACAATCAAGTGTTGCTCCAATATCCAATCTAAAAATCCATCAACCAATAGGAAAATAAATGGAAAAGTTTGAGCTCAAGGATAAAAAGGATGTAGTTTTTCAAATGTGAAGATCTCCTTTGTAAGAATTCCATAGCTATAAATATATTCATATATGTAGAGTATTTATCATTGATTGGCATGTCTAGTGTGCCCAAAAGTTACATGTGGATGTGACATTGTTCAATAAAGCTTCGTACAAGGCCACATTCCAAGCAATAAAGTATGCTAATATCAAATGTCTTCCTTGCTCCATATTAGTCATGAGATCAACATGTCTTTCTATGGGAAGATGTTTGCCATTGCAATGAACTTTCCAACACATAAAACTATCTTGTGATTTTCATTGTTTTCATGAGTTATGATAATATGTCTTCGTAGTGTGACACATCATGTTCCTCTTCCCAAGTGTTATTCATCCCACATTCCTCACATGCAAAACATTTCATGACACCAAATTTAAAACCATTCTATGGGTCCAAGTAATATAACTATGATTGTCCCACTTTCCATGCCCTTTGGATTTTTTCCTAATTCATCAACCATGATGTCAAACCTCAATTTGAACTTGCTCATCTTCGCATGTAGTGCCAAAATTGTCATGTCTTCTCTTATAGAAATTTCATAAAAAATATTACAAGGACAGGTTTTCATGGATGACTAAGAATTTTCCATTGGGATGCCATAATCTAATTGTGTAAAATGTGAAAACAATGAGTTTAAGTTCATCTACTTGGGGTCTTTTTTGATGTCTTCATAGTGTTGGACCCCACCTTTTGACATTGGGACTATTACATTTTGCCTAAAATGTAAGTTATATTAATAAGATCATTTTACCAATTTTAAAAGTATACATATTAAGGTTTAAAAAATAATGCATATATTGAAAAGCCCTTGTTTGAAGTTGTGTGCATTCAAAACTTTAGTTGTGACAAGAGTTTAACCCTCTTATCCATCAAGTGGAACACCATGGTTACAAAAAAAAATTTATAAAAAAAATCAAAGTATTCTAAGAATAAATAATCACCAAGGAGGCAAATGTGGCTCCTTTTATCATGTTTGTAACCACCTAATATGTATAAATGAATGTATAAAGTTTTAATTTATCCTTTCATTTTTAGTGGTTGATTTTCATTTGCAAGGTTCATTTTATTTGAGTTGTGATCTTCACTATTTTAAACAACTCCATGAAGTAAAAACATCCACAAACTATATATATGTATATATTGGTGGATTTTTTTATATGTTGCAATTAGTTTTATATATTGGGATTGCATGGAATTGCTAGATAACTAGCCTTCAAAGAGCCCTTTAATTCCCAATTTAAGGAATTGATTAATGTGTAATACTAAAATTGTAGATTTCAAAATACATGAAAACCTCAATTACATGAAGTTAAAGATAACTACATACCATGCTCATGGAATGCCTTGAAAAAAGGGGAAATAATTTATAATATATTCCCTTCCCAAAAAAATAAAACAACTTATGTCATTGACAACTTTTCATTTGTCTATACAAAATAATCAAGCTAGTTTTTATTTATATTTATTAAGTTTCTTTGTTTAAAGATAAGTCTAATGGGTTGCATTTTGATGGATTTTTTTTATTGGATTTTGCAACCTATTGTGATTCTTTAACTTATGAAATCACTATTGTATCTCCAAATCTATAAAAAATTTACAATGTTTCTGGAAAAAGAAATTATTCTTGTAACTTTCCAACATGCATGTCCAATGTAATGTCCATGGTCAAACCATAACACCTAAGATCCAATACCCAAGCACTTGACAAATAAGAATCCATACACAAGAGGATTGGGTCCACATAGAATCAATGTATTCAAGTAACAAGTTGATTGGACATCCACATACATGATGCAAAGAGTCCATCCCTTTGTAAATTGCAACATATTTAAATATTGTGGTCAAGATGAACATGAAATGAATCACCCAGTGATCAAGATTCATGGACATGTGACCTTGCAATTGATTGTGGGTTTAATCCAAGGCCAATTGATGTGCCCCAAACTTGTTCCAAAGTATTGGTGAGGCAAACCCATTCTTGGGTGATACCAAGAAACCAACTCAAACTCCCACTGAGAAACTCCCATTAAATGTGAAAATCCTAGAAATCTCCCAAAACCCTAGAATTAGAAATTTGAAGAACTAAGCTCAAACCCACACTTCGATAACCTACCAAAACCTTTTTAAGGGTCAAAACCAAGACCATAGGTTCTCTCGAAGAACAAGAACTAGTCAACAATGGTTTCAAAAAAATAATAACTATTCAGCATCTTGCTGCTGAATGAGCCAGGTGCTATGGTATGTAAAGTTCAACAATTTTGGTATGAGTTTCTCACATTTATGGGCCAAAATTTTGCTATTGGAGAGTAGGAGACTTGAGTCTGTGTGGTGGAAAAATCTGGCTGCCCTAAAATGTTGAGTAGTTCAAAAGAAATGACATGATATATAATGTCACCCTCTTTGGCTGGACATTCTTGGACTTTGAATGAAGATCAAATTGCTCAACAAAATGACTTGTTCTCTTGATTTGTTAAGTCATTCCATCTTACTTTTATCAGATCATGGATGACTTTTTTGTTTCCAAATATACATGCTTAAAGAATTAGAGGTTTGAATCAGCCTTGGTTTGTCATGATATAGGAATTTCTGTATAACATGATGATTTTGTATAATGAAAGTTTGGGTACAAAGCCATTTTGTGGCTGAGTCAAGCCCATAACATGGTCACATGAGGGCTCAAGAGACATTCAAGTAGGAGCATCTCTAGTGGCAATACTAAAATGGCATGTATGTCAAATTTTGGATGAGGTAAGCCTCATAGTGATGTGAAAATTAGGTTGTTCTTGTGAATTGGCACTTGGATAGTGGAGGTTTCCAAACACTAACAAAAAGAAAATGATTGCTTTCGGTTGATAGTGATTGGTTAAACATTGACTACTATTGATTTATCGCTCATTGTGATTGGCCCCCATGTGACATAAATGATCCCTCAATGAATATTGTCCAATATTTACTATTTATCAGTGGAGAAGGAACAAACATTAACAATAAATTTGGATGTAATAAAAAATCTTATTGTCTCAAGTACAAAATGCATTCTTGGTCTAAGATTTTTATTTTTATTTTGAACTCTAATGGAGAGAGCTTGTGGAATGCAACACCAGGAATATCTACCACAGTGTTTTCTTAGTGGTGAAATTTCATCACTAGGTGAAATTTCTAAAAAAAACAGGTTGCAAAATTATTTTTTGGGGTTTTTCTATAGCTTTTTTTTTTAAATTCAGAAAAATTGCCAGATTTTTGTATCATGTTGTAGTAGGTAGGCAACAGTGTAAGAGGGATGCTTAGATTTTTTTCTATTTTCATAATTCAATTTATAGCCAAATCCGGCTAAACTTTTTAATCAATGTTTCCCACCTTACCTACGTCACAAATGTGTCTTAAAATGCGAACCCATTCATCAAAGACTCCAACAACAATAAGGTTCAATTGACACAATCCACAGGTCATTGGCAACTTGAAATTTGGTGGCTAGTCAACCACCTAATTGCCTTTATACCTCCATGACATACAATGACAAATTCTAGACTCAAATGATAGATATTGGATATTTGTAATGATGCAACAAATCCTGGGGATTCCTTCAGTTTCCTGTTAAAGCTGGATATAATGGAAGTGGTCTCTTCTTTAGCCCACCAAAAAACCCATGAAAGTTTCACAGGACCAGGACCAGTTGCAAGTATCTAAGCTTCTAACTTTCAGGGCACAAAACTAACTCCTCCTTTATATCTTAGGGCCCCTTTACATAAAGGTAGAGTGAGGACCCACAAGCATGAAAAATTCTCAGAGCCCCTGGAATGCAACCAAAGGCAAGCCCCCCCCCCCTCCCCTTGAAATTTCAATAATGATTTTGTGTGGGCCCAGAGACTTATGGTGCCTTATCATTCTCTAGTGTAAAAAGGGGTCCTTAGCTTCTTCTGCCAAGACAAATCTTAGCTTCAAATGATAGGTTTGGGAATGTTGAATTATGTGAGCCCAGCAACCCACCAGTGTACCATCCCTTTGAAACCCATTATTATGACCACTTACCATGGTTGGTCCCTATCCTGTGGACCCTAGGAAGATGGTAAATCAGCAATGGGTCCTTACTGCAGCCAGTACAAAAGTATTGTCTGCTTCTTTTTTTCCCCGATTGCCCTATTGCCCGACTACAATGTAGGTATCTCGAGATGACCAAACACATCTTGGTGCTGCCCAGACACAAAAAAATTGTGTCTTATTATGTCTCTTAGTGTTCATTATATGCCCAAAGTGGGAGCATAACAAGACCCAATTTTTTTTGACAAGGGGCATCATCTATCTTTTGCTAAAACGGATGATGGATTGGGCCAAGGACAGACAAGAAAAGAAGAACAAGTGCAATAAGGATCCATTGCTGATTTAACATCCTCCTATGGACTCCCAACTTCCACCCCACACTGCCTATGTAAGTAGGTAGTGAATGTAAGTGGGTACTATATATAGGCTAGTAAGTAGGTAAGGAACTTGGTGACTATTAGGTAGAGTTAGATACATGGGGATGCTTTGTAAATTATTAACTACTGTGGTTAGATATGGGACTGGAATACAATGAAATAATGTTTTCCTATCCACATATCATCCCTCCTTCATGGTGCACTGGTGAGTGCTGGTTCACCCTGGCTCCCTTGTTAATGACACCTTGTGACCTAAAAGCATGTCCTGTAAATGACAAGACATTTTTAGGGTTTTTGTTTTTTGTGCCTTTCTACATGAAGATGTGACCGTCATTTTTTGGCTGTTTGTTCTTGAAGATTGATGGTGATGGCAACTAGTAGGAGAAGTGTTATTACTCTACTAGATTTTTTATGTTGGGTTTGTCATTCAAGTTTTGTGTGCTAGCTAATAAGATTTGTGTGGAGATTTGTATGTAGGGTGTGGAATGGAGGTTTGCAACAAGGAGTGTCAATGAAGATTTAAGTGACGAACCTATGTGAAGAATGGCAGAATGAAAAGCTAACTACATTGTGTTTAGTTAGGATGTGATGTGATGTGCTTTAGTTTTTATAGAGCCAACACTGTATCTAGAATTTTATTTTCATTGCATAGGGACTAGTGTTCTACAAGTTGTAGAATAGAATGTAGTAGCTATGTTTTTTTGTGATGTTCTCTTTGACTCAATATTGGAAAAGTTGGATGATGATTAGACTTCATTGTCCAAACATGTCCCAAGTTGAAACTTTTTGGATTTTTGGGTTGATCATGAAGAATGTGGAATTTCCATGTTTTGAGTTTGGGGGAAAGACTTCTAATATTAAGGTAATAAGATTATGAAGTTATGAGTTTTATGTTGCTGAATCATAGGATGATGCCTATGAATGGACAAGATAATAAATCATGAGAATTTGATCCAACATCTTTGGTCAGAATTATCATGGTGTAACATAGTTGTTGTATGTAAAAGTTCATCTATGTTGTTAGTGTTGAAGTGGTGTTGATTGTTGGAGTTCATGTTTCAAGGATTTTACAAATAGAAAATATTCAATTGTTTGTGTGGACTTGTGGTAAATGGGTGCAGTCACAATAACATGTGCCATAGCAAATGTAATGCTTACTTGGTTTTTCATGTTTTAAAGTTGTAAGTTAATTTGATGTTGAAATTGCAAGATTTTTTTATATAACTGTATTTTTAATATATCATGGGAACATGTGAATTAATTTGAAATTAATCCAATGAATAAAAAATAAATAAAAGCACTCATTAAGCATTGTAACGTTTGTTTTTAAGCAATAAATGGACTTGTAAATGAATTTGAAATTTTTAAATGACATTTTTTGCCAAATTTTTAATATAAACCTTAATAAAATAGTATGAAAAAAATTTAAATTTTTAAAATATTTTTTCGAAGATTTTTTCAAAAATATTCCAAGAATATTTCCCCAAAATAGCAAAAAAAGCAAGTAGGTGTGGTTTATGTTATCCCATTTGCACCCAGATATTTCTTAACATGATTGCTATTGGTTATAAAGTTTTTCACCCCCAATTTTGGTTACAACCCCATTTAACTGGTAGACATGAGGACGATCTCTCCTTTAATGCCCAATCAAGGTGTCAAATTAGGGTTGTAAGGTCACCAATCCAATTACACATTTGATTGATTATGAGCCCACTTTAATATTATACCAATTAGTGATTTTTCTTTTTCTAATTCAAACTTTTAAACATCATTAAATGTATTGTGATGTGGATTGGTGACATCGAAATTTTTGGGCAAGTGTGAATAGATAAATGGCTCAAGATCCAAAACCTTATGGAAATTATCCTGAGTTGAAATGGACAAAACTATTTTCAACTTTGTTGGGGTTAGAGGTGGTGGAATGCAAGGTTTTTTTTTTTTGCTATATATGCCTAAAATGGACAATGTGTGGGTTGTTTATGTGAGTTTGCAAAAGGATAATAATGGCAAAGATGGGTGAAATTCCATTGCCAAGCTAGTGTTTTCTTGTACATTCTTGATGGGCCTATTCATGGTTGGAGTTTCCAAAAAAAACTCCAAGACTTTTGTGAGGCTACTTTTTGCAAATAACATTTACTTGAAATAAATTTAAGTGAGAAAAATTGAATAAATAAATTTAAGATAATTCATGTGACAACGGTGAGTTTCATATTCATACGTAATTATGTATGAATATTTTGGTTTATAGCCAAAAACATGGAAAATCCCAGAAACTCCCAAAATGAATTTCAATGGACAACCAAACATGTTTTTTGGTAAAATTATTTCCTACACATGTGACATACACTTAAAGCTAGACATTTTGAACCCATTGAACATAATTTTTTTGTCAAATGTTTAAAAAAATCAGTCCTCTACATTATAACCCTTTCTTTCAAAATTTCAAAACTTTGAAATTTTTGTATGAATTGATTTTTCATCAAGTTTTTCCAATGAACATTCACTTTCATAGAAGGGGGCATGTTTTGTTGTGAATTTTTTTGAAATCAATTGTATGAATTTATGCATTTGATGCCTTGAAAAAAATGTAATTTAAACATTTGATATAGTTAGTTTATAAGACTCAAAATGACATTTACATAATATCCAAATTATTCTAAATTATTCTTATTAATTCAATAAAACACCATTTTACTTATTGACACATACAAAAATCCACTACAACTATAATAATGTAAGATGAATAAAAATATAACATTGTCCTTTGTAGTCCTTAAAAATAGGTCATCCCTTTTTGGTACCCCAATCATGAATACACTTTAATGGGGATGTTGCACAATGATGGCATGAAAAAGACTTACGTTAGCAAGCTATGGATAAATGTTGGTTGTTGGTGGTGTTTCAAAGTTAGAGCTAAATCTTGAAGTTGTTTTTTCTCTTATGTGCTTGAAATGTGTAATTTACATGGTTTTTTTAATGTGATTAATGTGTTGTACAAAAATGGATGCTTGCTTTGTAGTGTTAGATTTCATTGTTAGGATAAGGTTTTAGGTCTCATGATGATTTCCATGGTGCTAGAAATGTGGAATTTCAAGTTAACAATGTTATTTCAATAGGAAGAGTAGGATTAAGGATGGTTGTGGAAATGATCAAAGCTTTTACAAGGTTGCAAGCATGGTGAGGAAATTTTATTGTTTAATTAAGTTAGTTTTGTGCATGTGTGCGGATGGGTGCATGGTGTCAACCTTTTTGAGGATATCAAAATTGTAATGTGCATCCATCTATGAGCTTGGAAGTATTTACACTTTAGTATTTGTGTGATCTGTGATCACAAGAAAAGGCAATTTGTGGAATACCTTGTGTGGCAACATGTTTAATACATTATGTTAATTAGGAGTTTGAGTTTATCTTTAAAAAAAGGGCAAAAGGTAGTGTGTATGTATGTTGAGTCCAAATGGAAATCAATAACATTTTGCAAATATTGAATTTCATTCTATGTTGCCATTTTGGGAATAGAGTTTTAGCACCTAAATTTTTTGACATATACCATAATCGTGTTGTTATTTATTTATCAAATGTGTGCATGTCAGAGGGAAGACAAAAGAATTTTGTAATTGTGCATGAGTTTGAAGGCTATGAAAAGAAAATTTGTTCACATGAAAGTTCCAAAACATGTTGATCCAAACAACTATCCATTAAGTTTTGTAATTTTGAGAATTGTTCATTAGATTAGGAGACATGCCCAAAATCATTTATGCAAAAGGATTCAAGTTTTATATGTTAAACATTAGTGCAATAATTTATAGCTTGATGTTCCAATATCCTAATTAAAGTGATGTGTTCATAGTAGTCTAAGAGTAATTTGCAATGGCAATATAATTATATGTTTATTTTTAAAACTATATTGTATTAGATTTTTGTAGTATCATATGGAACCCTCCACACCATTAAGTAGACAACACTTGGTCACCACACACTATCATTACCCACAAGAAATTTCCCATTGCTTAAAGATGTTTTAATGTAAAAAGTGAATGTGATGTTTAATGAAAAATTGAGACATTCAATGACTTTTGATCTACAAACAATTGCAATATCAATTTTAATAATATTAGCAACGTGGGTTTTTGTTTCATAAAATACAAATGTTTGATGTGTTGTACATACAATTGACAATTGGTAGCTTTATTGCAAAAGATTTATTTGTTTTTATAAAAAGGGTATGGCAATCCTAAATTGGACATCTTAAAATTTGGATAGTTCAACATAAGGACATCTAGAGTGCACTTAATATTTTAAACATATGGCACTAATCTAGTGGTTGGTAGTCAAGATATTGGATTATGTCCCATAGGATGCAAATTCATTTCCTAGAAATTTTTGCAAATGTGATTATGTTTTGATTTTTGGTTATTTTTTAAAGAATTCTTCAATGTTGAACATCACATATATGGTAGCATCATTAGGGACTATCCCAAAAAAATATTTAACATGAATTGGTGATAAGATTTATATTTTTTAAAACTATAAAAATATGTTGAAAATTTGTCCCAAAACTAAAAAATTGTTGAATGTGGCAAAATTTTCCCCAAATTCACTTTTCAAATTTGGAAAATTATACTTTGAAATAGGGAAATTTTAGTAAACTATTCCAATTTTTTTTTTTTGATCAAATTTCATTAAAAAAACATTTATGACTAAAACCCAAAATCCCATATTCCTTTAATTGCTTGTTGGATTATTGGGCGTTGAACATGTAGGTCAACTTTTTATAAAGTCATCAACTATTCTTGGTTATATCTAATATTATGTTGGATGATTGATGGAGAAATTTGTAACCCACACAACAATTATTATCTCAAAATTTGTTGGGGTGGTTTGGTTATCGTTACTCCATATAATAGTTGATGATAAAAAAAAGATAACAAAAGAAAAATAAAATGAGGTACATACCAATGTTACGTAAATATATGGGTGTAACCCTAATATATAGGTTCATATTGGTCCTATTAGTAGGAAACTGACCAGACTAATACAATTTTCTTGTGAAACTTTTATGATACCATTATTACCCCATATGGGGGTGATATATTATATACCTTGATTGATAGTACGTATAGTGCCTAATACATAATTTAAAAATTCATTGACAAGATCATTATTCCCTCTTTCATCACGGGCTTCTATCCAACACTAATACTAAACTTAAGGTTTCATGTAGTTTTTGGTTATTTAATGGGTAAGCACCTAGAAACTTATTTGGGGTGAAAACACACTACAATGATCCCTTTTTGGGTTGCATTTGAGTTTTTCTAAATTTAATATTATAATACATATTTGCCAAAACATGGCGCACTTAATTTTGGTTTAAGTTTTGGTGTTTGGGCCTTAAAATTAAAATTTTCACAAAGTTAATGCTATTTAATATCATTTGAAATAATTTAATCATTTAAATTACAAAAATAATTAATTGATATATTTATGGTATACAAAATATTACAGAGCCCATTTCAATTTAAATTGCATGCACTAGGTATTTGATATTTTTTAGGTTAAGTAAAACCATTTGTTATTTAACCATATGTGATTAATTCACTTTGTTGGTGCATGCAATCATTATATGTGTGTGAATGGGCTTGTTGTATGGCTTGTTCATTGCAATTATTTATGGGCAAAGGAAAAGAATATTGACCAAAATTGGTATTGGTTGGTATCGAACTTAAAGAAAACAACTATTGGTAGTAGCAAGCATTACACCAATAGTCAAACTATTTGTATTAACTTGGTGTTTAATTGTTTTGACATACATGGACTCGGATAATAGTAGATCCCAAAAAATTTAATGCAAAGACCTAACCGGTCTCTAAAATATGATACCTATCCAACATTAGTGCATACAAATTAAATGTCAGGCCAACAAGTTTTCTCCTTTGACTTAAATCTTCTAAAAACATTTTTGTTGTTTATAGGTGAAGAAGGTTGCACAACACTCTTTTGATAAATTTTCACAACATTTCATCAATGTATTAAGAAAAAAATTGTCATTTGTGACCTATAAGCAACAAAGCAACAACTTTTGTTAATGATTTTGCTAAGGTAATAGATCAAGCAATCACGCCAAATAATTATAATCATTTGGGTTTTAATTTGATTGGAAACAATTGTTGAACTACAATTGGGGTCGTAATTAGTCCACACCCCAATTGTAATCCAACAACTTGAATCTAGTCTTGAAAGGGAAAAAAATAAAAAATCTTGACCATCAAAAAATGGCAAACAGATTTCAATGTCATTTGAACAATCAAGATTTTTGGTCATAATAGGTCCACATTCCGGTCATATCCAATGACTTGAATCTAGCCATGAGATGATTTATTGATGAAATATGAATTCTTAGAATTAATTATTAACTTATTAATAATAATATTTGAACTTACCTACATAGTGAAAAATAGTAATTTTATTTTCATTATGGCAATGTTTGGTCAACGTTAGGGTTGAGATGACAAAACAATGCATCATGATTAACAATAGTGTGACAATTGACGTAAAAATGGCATGTCATGTCATTTTTTACTACTTTGGTTGTAAGTTAACTTTGATTACACATCCATGTTGCTACAATCAAGTTTTTGAATTGAAAATATAAAAATCAATCTTCAAGATTTTATTTCAATTTGTATACATGCAAATTTTGGTTGGACCTAAGATTTTTTAAATCATTTAAATTTTAGTTTCATGTATTTTTGGTCATAGAAATAAATGAAATTGTTATTGATCTTTATTTTTTTCACATGTATTATTTTTATAATTGCACATAAGAATCAAACTTGTATTATTTTTATTAATTTTTCATGTTTAAAAAAAAAATTAATTATTTGTTTTCGTCGAATGTAGATATGAACATGTCAATTTTTTATTTTTAGAATTTTTCCCATGTATTAATTTGGATGGCACAAAAAAAAGGCTTAAAAACCTCTTCTATTTCTAGTCAAATGCATTAAAATGTTTTTTTACATAAAATTAATGTTGATTTTTTTTCAATTTCATTCACTATGTTATTTTTTGAAGGGACGCAAAAATCAATTATTATTCATTATACTTTCTAAATTGCTTTAATAAAGTTATGATTGCACATAGAATTTTATTTTAATTATGTTCTGATTTCAATTTTATATATGAAATTTGTTGTCACACATAAAGATAAAAGTGTTATTGAATTCTTTTTTTGATCAATTATCTTAATTTTGTGGGTGCCATATAAAAACTTGAAAGCAAAAAATTCATCATGTTTACTTGAGGATGCATGCATCATGTTTTAGGTCACACATAGAAATTTTTAGCATTATTAAGTTTTAACTTTCAATCCGAGGGACTACAATTTCAATCACACATAAAAAGTAGCATTTTCATTGCTTTTACTTTTGGTTGCAAAGTAGTAATTTTTTTTATTGCACACATGATTATTATTTTCTTGATTTTTTATGTTTGGTGCTATGTATTAAATTCTTAATCATACATTCAATGTGAAATTTTGACTATTTTGTTTTGGACTCACATAAAAATTAAGGTTTTATTCATTTTACTTTGCATCACATGCATTAATATTCGGTTAGATATAATTAGATTTTTATTATTTCAATTTCAATTGCATACATTAAATGTGAAATTGTAAATATAAATAATATTTATATTTATATTTAACAAAAGTCATCCTAGTCATTGGCTCAATAAGAGAGTTGGAAATAATATGGCACCCCACACAAAAATAAAATTTCACCAATTTCAAATAATATGCATAAGACCATTTACATGAACTATGTGCCATCTAAAATGGATGATTTATCCTTGATGGTTTTTTTCATAGTTGAAGCCTCTCTTTTTTTGGTTATTGCAAAGAAAAACATGGTCAATGCACACACTTGGGAAATATTTTCAATCATGTGTTATTTCATAATATTTTGATCTTAATATAATAAAAAATTATAAGAAAACCTTTTTACACACAAGCTTGGTGTAAAAGCTTCATATGTCATCACCTCAAGTCAACAAAGTGGGAGTAGATGATACATGCAAGCATGTCTCCTCCATCTTCATGTTATCTTCACACCTCATGAGGTGATTTTCAACATTCATGATTCCATAGGTTTTCTGAAATTTATAAATAAACCTTTCATCTTTGTTGTCCATGTTTTCTTTATGCAATTGTGATTTCATCATAGTGTTTTCATTCTCAAGTCTATTTCTTCATGATAATCATTTTCACAACTTTGGAAATGATAATTGAAAACACAAATGTCTTTTCATGAATTGGAGTTTCAAATCCTTTTTATCATACTTGATTTGTTGTCATTTCATATTCATCAAAACCATACATTGGATTTGTTCATTCTATGTCAATTATCTATTAATATGTATATGATGTAGTGCCAATTGTTCAATGGATTTAAGGCAATGAAAACCCAATGACAAATTCACAAAATGAATACCACTACTTGGCTCCATGTGGTGTTCATGTTTGGGAAAGACTAAATAAATTGAGTTTGTTAATCATGGAATTGCAATAAGGAAGAATGATGCCATGGTATTTGATATTACTTGATCAACCTTTTAACATTATGATGCAATTTAAAGTGGCATTCACAAGGATGTAAACAAGGGAGAATGATGCCAAGGTATTTGCTATTATTTGACCAACCCTTAAGGCTTATGATTTCATTTTGAAGTGGCATATGCAAGGATGAAAACAACGAAGAATGATCCCATGTTCTTTGCTATTGCTTGACCAATCCTTCAAGCTTATGATCTTATTTTCGAAGTGGCATTTCACAAGAATGTAAACAAGGAAGAATGAAGCCATGGTCTTTGCTATATTACTTGCCCAACTTTTTAAGATTATGATTTCATTTTGAATTGACATTTGCAAGGATGTAAACAAGGAACAACGACGCCATTGCCTTTGCTATATTACTTGACCAATCTTTCAAGCTTATAATCTCATTTCAAAGTGGCATTTGCAAGGATGTAAACAAGGAAAAGGATGCCATGATCTTTGCTATATTCTTGACCAACCTTTTAGGCTTATGATCACATTTCAAAGTGGCATTCACAAGGATGTAATCAAATAAAAGTATTTCAAAAGTTTGATTTTGTGTTGCAAGAAAGATGCCAAGCTTGCAAGCGGTTCTTGTTATGGCATGTGTGCCAATTGTAAAGATATTGATCATGTGTGGGATTGGCACATTCCTAGCTCTTCCAAGTGTAAATGTTTTCCCACTGGATGCTCGGAAACATTTGAATAAGGTAACATTTTGTTTGCTCACAAAAGCTTGATAGAATGAGATTGTAATATAAAATATTCTTGCATATCCTCAGTTCTCTTTCTTGTGCAACACTTAAGAAGCAACTTCTTCTTCTTTGGTAAATCTGATGTACAACAGAATTTTGCAAACTCCTTTTGCAGTTGGTGTACCTTGTTTTTACACCTGCCTTGGTCTTCACAAGATTGGCAGAAGCTGTGACTCTCCACCAATTGATTGCATGGTATTACTATTTATTAAATCATGACTATAACATATTTTATTTTATTTCATCATGCCATATGAATTTTTTTTCAGAAAATAATTGAACAACATGTAATTAAATGACCTTTATGAATTTTTTTCCATATTAAATTGCAACAAATTAAATATTGATGTAAGAAAATGGATTTTCTCCATATTTTTGATATAGTGGTGGTGGATGGGCTGGCGCCGGGATTAGGTGGTACATGCCAATCAATGTTTTGTTTTGCTTCGCACTTGGAGCATTGTTGGGGTCTTTAGTTGTCAAATATTGCAAGCCTCCAAAGCATTTAAATCATCTCACTATAGCTTGTTGTTCGGCAGGTTTTTCCTAAATTTCCAATTTCTTTTAATTAAGACATAAGGAACCTACTTTGGAAAAGACAAAATTCTCCATTTTTTGTTTCATTCTATCAATCATTCTATTAGAGTCCTTTGAGAAATTTGAATTTATCTGAAAATAGGTCTAGAAATTTTTTACACAATTCCTATCATAGCAAGACACAAATATTAAATAAATTTTTGAGACTTATCAAAATATATATTTGATATCTATCAGTGGATTTAAGTTAGTTGCAAGGAACGTATATATATATTTTTTGTGATTGGAATAAATATGCAAATGCAAATCTGCTAATTTAGTTTTACAAAATTGTACAATAAAAAAATTTCATAGATATGGTAAAATATATGATGATTTTGTTTGTAACGGAGATGATTTGGACTGTTATTATTTTGCAATTTTTAATTTTTAACATGTTCAATCCATTTTCTTTAAAGGGTAGTTGCATAACAATGTGTCCAATATTCCACATTCTCTAATTTTCCAGGTAATACTGGCAATTTGCTCATGGTTCTCATTCCGGGAATTTGCATTGAAAAGGATAGTCCATTTGGAGACAGTAATGTTTGCTCTGAAAATGGATTGGCCTATGTATCCTTTGGTATGTGGGTAAGCAATTCATATACTCTAATGTGGATGGATATAGGGAGCTAAATTGGAAGACTTGTGATTAAAACATGAACAATTTTTGTTTAAATATGAAAATGGAAATTTCTAAAATTATGAAAATTATTCTAAGCTGTATTTTTTTTTTCCAATTTTATGATATAGAAAATTTGATGAATTTTAGAGAGAGAGAGAGAGAGAGAGAGAGAGAGAGAGAGAGTTACATGGGAAAAACACATGTATCCAAATTTCCCCACTTTCTTTTTAGAAAAAGACAAAAATTGTTCAAAAAAATCACTCAATCTAATAGATCATGATATAACATAAATTTCTAAATGAACTATATTCAGTCATGCAAAAAGTCTACTTTGCAAATATTTGGAAAACCACCCCTCTTGCATGGGTTGTTCATCCACCCAAAAAGGGGAAGGAAAAAAAAAAGCTGATCACAAGTGTATTTTATTTTGCAACAGATGGCCATAGTGTTGGTATGGACTTTCATACACCATCTCATGAAACCCATTCATGGCACCTATGAATTAGGCTATGACAATTCTTCCCTTATTGTAGCAAATTCAAACATGGATAACACAAGAATGGGCCATGAATTACTTGATGACCCTAGTGTTCTCCATTCTAACAAGATGACTCCAAATGAAACCCTAATAAGCTCCATCCATAGTACTAGTACAATTACAACTATGGATCATGAAGTGGGTGAACAATTTTCTACTGATGATTTGTCAAAGCACCAACAAATGCCAACCAGAATTGTAAGCACTTATGCTTTAATTTTTAAAGTAGTGAAAAAATGAAGAATATGCTATTGTACATATAATGTAAATATAAAATCACTTTGAATTTTTAACCAATGTCTTTGTACCTGGTGGCATATGTGTGCAAATTTCACAATCCAAATATTAATATTTGATTGTAGACTCTTTCACAAAATCCTCATCAGGTTTCTTTTCAATTGTGTGGTTTTTTTGGCCAAATTTCCCCCATAAACCTAGCAAATTTAGTTGAATTTACACTAAAAAAGGAAAAAAATCCCAATTTCTATTGAAAAAAGTCATTGGCCCTGATGCAAGAAGATGCCATGCAGAGTATGCCAATTGGACATGAAGCAACAAATATGATTTCTGGCATTCAATCTCAGATTTTTTCTTTACAAAGTCGCTTGATGAAAATTGGAGAAAGATTGCATTTACAAGAGATTTGCACACCACCAACAATAGCTGCGGTACTAAAATGCCCACAACTCTCACTTCAAGTTTATTAAATTGCCTATGTAAAATTAATTGACATGGTTGGATGAATATGAATTAGTAAGACTTGTTTGTAGATTGTCAAACATGAATATTCATTTCATGGACCCATTTGCATAACTTTTCCAAGTTGGGTATTTCAATGCTTGTATCAATTCTTTTCCTCAAATAACATATTTTATATTACTCATATAATTCATATCGACAAACTTGTGTATTATGAAAGAACATCAGGGACATTTTACTTTGAAGCTCCAAAGCATTTGAATTTAATAATGTAAACACTTTAACAATCGTTTGCAAATCTGCAAAAATAAGAAAGATTACGAGCATTTGCTTGTGCTTTAATCACGAACTTTTTTTTCTGATCTTCATCTAACCCATCCTTCACTTGTGAATCCTTATGAATTGTACAGTTTGCAGCCCTTGTAATTGGAGCATGTGCACCCTTAAAGGCACTTTGTTTTGGCCCACAAGCTCCCCTTCGTGTTCTCACCGATTGTGCTAAAATTTTAGGGTAACAAATGCCACACTTTTATTAAATTCCATAGAAGTACTGTTTAGAGTTTTTGGGGAATGTGTATATATCTTCAAGACAACGAAGAATGACATTTAGGGTTTAATGTTTTAATCCTAAGGCCACTTAAGACTTAATGAAACTGATTTTTAGAGTTCATTTTTTGACATTTGTAATATACTTAATGGCCTTGAAGTAGTTTATGTAAAATCAAACCATAGAATCAACAAAAATATATAAGTCGAGTTTGATCTCATGATGCTATTTTTGCAATGCAACATCCAGGGATGCGATGATACCTTGCATGATCCTCATTCTAGGTGGAAACTTGGCTATGGGTAAAATCAATGCATTATTAGTTAATTAACGTGTTCAATTTGCCAAAAAGTAGTGTAATTCAAGCAATTGTTCAAGCTAATGTGAACAAGATTTACAAAGCTCAAAAGGTTGGAAAATAAGTGTGAATAAAGTAGATAAATGGCATTAGCTAATCCCCTCTTAAAAATAATGGAAACAAATGAGTGGTTGGGAATTTTGTTAGAAATATTTTTTTTGCTTTTGCTTTTTGTGTTAAATTGTACATTATTCATGTATTGAAAGTGAAGTCAATTTTACAATTCAAGTATAGTAATTAGGATCAAATTGTGTAAATGAAAAAAATGTCAAAATCATTTTTAAATAAAGCATAATGAAATTATATCCAAGTTCATGGATCTCAATTGATATCTCCATTCTCTGAAGTAGAGGTAATTGAAAATATGTTTGCAGGGGCTGGTGATTCCGATATGGAAATGCTTACTATCGTTGGAATTGTTATGACACGATTTGTAGCTCTTCCAATTGTAGGCATTGTAATCATCAACATTATTCAAAATATGGGAGTGTTGCCAATAGATCCATTATTCAAGCTTGTGCTTATTCTCCAATTTTGCATGCCAACAGCCATTTCTCTTGGTAAATAACATACTTTTCATTATTAAGTTTGCTAAAAACATGAACATAAAAAACAAATTTATTTTCACATTTTTTGCATATTTGCATTAGCTCAAGTTGGAAATTGACCTTGTGTCTAAAATAAGGTTTTTGCATTCAATAGAGGGTTAATTACCATGATCTAACATTGTGAGAAAATTTTGAATGCATAGAAAAAATATAATTTCCATTTTTTTTGTTAAAAATGTTGCATCAAGCCAATGGTTTATATGTTTGGGACTTGCGGCTCCTTTGCCAATAGTTATTGGTTCTAATTTACCACTCGGCCGTGTGAAAATGTTACCTAATATGTAACCCTAGGATAAGTCATCAAAAACCAAGTGGGTGCCTAGGGGAAGAAGGTTGGACTACTATGTTGCCCTAGTTGAAAAGTGGCTACCTTTTTCAAAAGCAGACATTAACATTTTATCACATTTTAGTTGGCAAACTAATATGGAAACAAAAGAATCCAAAGATTTATAAAAATTCAAATATTGTAAATAAATAATAATTGTAAATTCTTATTACTTGCAAACATTTCTTTGATGTTGATAATCATTATATCACTATCACAATAATTATTCAATATTTCACAATAATGTAGGAACTATTGCACAATTACACAACTATTGTGAAAAGGAAATGGCAGTTGTTCTATTTTGGTTGTACATTACATCTGCCTTTTTCATATCCATTTGGGCAACGATAGCTTTGTATTTATTGTGACACATATCAAGTTTATAATATTAAGTCGTTTCAGAGGTTTGATGAACATAGTTATTTTCATGAGTCTCAATCGATCATTCAAGACAAATATTGAATATTGTAAGTATGCCAACCTGGTTTGTTGAGCAAGAGTTTTTTTGGTTAATACTTTCAATCAAACAAATCTATTATATGCATTACATAATGGCATATCTTAAATCAGTTATAATTCACTAAATAGATTTAGACAATAGGCTCCAACAGGTCATGAAAGTATATGTTGGAAGGGTTGCATGGCTATGGGCAGAGGTGGCCTGACCTTCCACAAAGAGGAAGCGAAGACTCACAACTCCTATAGTATGATATCCAAGGCACCCCAAATCCTCAAATGGCTGCTGTTCTGCAAATCTGTCCAAACTCAAGATACCCACAATTTGAACACGTTGAATAAGTTGAAATTTCAGTCACAACAGACATTCTCTAGATGGTGAATTGAGACAAATTACACTTACATTTCAGCAAACTATAGAAGGCTTTTGATAATGGAAATCTGACAAAGATTCAAAGAAACCTGATTTCAGTCCTGTGGTAATCAAAACTGGTGATGTTACAGCAGTTGAGGGTGAAGGCAAAAAACCTGTGAGCATAATAGACAGGGTGGTGATGTACACTCACCCCTGTGGAGCCATCCAATTTGTCATGTTGCCTCCTCCCAGAACTCCAAAAAGATCAGGAAAGACTGGAGACAGGAGTGTGAGTGAGTGATGAGCTGAGGAGAGAAAGAATGAAGTTGACAGTTTCAAGATCTTCCTTGTACTACTAAGACTGGATGTGAGCCCCGACTATTTTGTTGAGCACATTTGAGGACATACCAAACCTCACTGGAATGGGGCACTCCCCTTCGAAGGTTTAATATTCAACATTCACATACCAATCCAGAGACCACTTAGGAAACAGGAAGAATATTCTCCCAAGAGTGTTGGGATAAACCAGGAACAAGAGGAGGCTCAGACTGAAATTTCCAAAGCCTTCATTTCATGAGAATCTCTTCTGAAGTCTTCTTTTTAACTGCCAGCATCCACCACACCCTTGGATAAAAAATATGCCCATTTCAGTTCTCAATACATCAGCCCTCTTAAAGGCTAAATCTACATTGAGAAGAAAATCCAGAAATGCTCATTCATTGAGCAAATTCTCAGATCCAGGGTGTGCAATAATCTTTTGATTTTGGAGCTGTTTTGATGCACATTAGGGCATGGTCCATCTCTAATAAAAATAACCAAAATCACTGGGGTGCACAGAACCCAGTTTGCATCAATTGTATCAGAAAAAAGTGCCCCAATCTTAAAGCCATGATCTTCTCCAGACTTCTGCATGTCTTTCCTGTCGCATTGACAATCATCCTTCAAGGAATCTCCAACACACAAATAACAGCTATGTAAACACCTGCAGTCTCATCTCCTTCAAGCTACAATGGCCATAACAGCTTGATTCAGACTTCTGGGATCACCATCATGAGAAGGAATCCTAGTGCAGACACACTCCCCAGAACTTTTTGCAGCCTGGATGCAGATCACTGCCAAAACCTCAATAGCTGACAACCAGCAGAAACCGCCATTGATGCAAGAAATCTCATTGGGAAGAGATTCAAAACCAAAATAAGGGTGCACAGCAGTGATGATGTGAAGGATGAGGTGCCAAGGACAGCTGTGATTCCCAGGTTGGCACCAGCTCCTCACAAAATGTCTAGAATATATAAGTGCATCATATCCACTCAGCAGCAAGCTAACCACCTGGCATAAATTGTCAACATCTGAATTCACTACCAAGGTTCTCGTCATGTGCATCATGGTCACATTGAACCAAGTCAGCATCCACCCATCATGTAGCCCTGCTGAGGCCAAAAAAATGCTGATTAGACTTTGAGTCATTCATCAGACTGCACTACAAGGATCCTATCTTTTCTACAAACCCTGAGAAACGTCAATACCCAAGAATCACATTGTGGAAGGACTACTGGTATCAGGCTGTTAGTATCACCAAAGCCTTCCTGCAGCAGCTTGATGAACAATATCAGCCATCAGGTCATGATGTTCTTTGCACCCTATAGTCTGCACCCGTGCCCTCCAGAAATTCTCTTCAAACCTGTCGCTTTGTGGAGGAGGGAACCTCACATAAGTATGCTTAAGAGCAGCAATACGGCTGCATGCTTCCTCTACCCGAGTGAAAGGAATACGCCCCAATAAGACCGCCCTAACCAATGCATTAATAACTGCAACCTGCCGTTTCTTTGTATGTGAAACCAATAGCATGTCAACCCCTGCAAGAATTGCTTGGACAGCTGCCTCCTCAATGGAAAAATGTCTGACAATGGCTCCCATCTCTAAGCAATCTGCAAGCACAACTCCTTCAAATCGCAGCACATTTCGTAAATGGTCCATAGCTCCCTTGCTCATACTTGCAGGCCTCCAGTTCATTGATTCACCATAGAAACATGGCACATTAAGATGGGCCACCATGAGAGCTGCAACATCTGCATCAACTGCTCTTGAAAATGGAGGAAGTTCAACCTCCATCAGACGTTTCAATCCATGAGGCAGCAAGGGGATGTCCAAATGACTGTCTGTGGCAACATCACCATGACCCGGGTAATGTTTCGCACAAGCTGCAACGCCTTCTCGTTGTAAACCCCGTATGAATGCATAACTACAGAAGGTCCATAACATCAAACTAAGTCATCCATGACAAACAACATCGACACAAGAATGTATGTCAAGGATTCTTTAAAAAGTTTGACAAAAAGAAGATGCTGTTAGGACCTTTGACAACATGGGAGAGCCAGAAACAGAACAAGAGGAGGAATTGGAACCTACCCAAATTCAGATACAAGTGAGGAATTCACCCCAAATGACCGTTTCCCAACCACAGTGCTGCGGAGATTCATATCCACATCCAAGACAGGTGCCAAGTTCATGTCAATATTCACTGCTCGAAGCTCTTTCCCTATTACACTTGCTACTGCAGCAGCTGCATGCACATCACCAGTTTCACCCACTGTCCTTGCATGGGGTATGACTGTGAAGGGAGGGCCAAGTCTTTGTACATATCCTCCTTCTTGGTCCACCATGATCATCAAAGACCTGTTTCCTGCTTTTCTTTTCAGGTCTGCACTTAATCTGGCCACCTAGAGAACCCAGAGCAACTGCATGTGAGAACCCTCCTCCCATGCCTCCCCTCCCAAAGTCCCAAATTGAGCAACAAAATCTAGAAAACCGGAAAGGCATGCTGCAACAAGCAGTCCATTCTGATCATGCCTGTTGTTGCACCAATCCCTTCCACGATTAGGGTTAGGGTTAGCTCTGAAGGAAATCAGAAAGAAAAAATAAAAATCAACCTGCTCAGGATCTTCTACGTTCCGAGCAAAGAGAATGACGCCGCCCGCTCCTACAACACACTTGAAACAAAAGAAACTACGGCCAGTGAGATGTACACCAACACCACCGCAATGACACGCCAGAAAACTTCAAATGCAACACACAATCCCTTCACAACACAGAAACCCTAGTGCAAGCTCAAAAAACCCTGGTGCAAGCTCGAAAAACCCGAGTGCAAGTTATGGAGGGGGGGGGGTGCGTAGTTTACCCATTGAAATCAAGCTCCGGGCATGGCGGTTGAGCGAAGTTCCTTTGAAACCGAACACTAGGAGCTCGGCCACAGCAGCCCTAACCTTCTTTTCATCCAGCAATGGCAAACCTTCCCGGGACTGCTGTACAGATGGAGGAGAGCCTTGCAGATGAGTATACGCAAGCTCATCATCACCTGAATTGAAGAAAGGGACGGGATTGCGAAGATAAGGAGACGGAAACACCATGTCCGCATTGTTATTGTCAGAGCTCTCGGCCATAGATGCTATCGCTGATGGAGTAGTCACAACAACCTGCACAAAAAGGAGTTGTGGAGCTTTCAACCCTAACCCTAATCGGGAGCATTCAATTGTGCAGCGCAGAACTACAGCCAAAGCTCTTTCAGGGCGGAGCTCTCTCAGGTCTCAAGGGTTCTCTCTCGCCCCCCCTCTCTGTCATTCCTGCAAAAAACAAAAAATCATTCCTGGTAAAAAGAATGATTTCTAAGTAACAAGAAGGTGGAGCTTCTTGGCTATAGAGACAGGGAGAGAGGTTCATACTTGTGAAATTTATTCTCAGTATTTGTGAAGGGATATATGCCTATAGCAATTTTGCATCTGTTGCTTCTTCTTATTTCACGTCATCTATGACAGAATGGCAAGTCTTTCAATTTGAACATTCTGATGCTGAACTCAGATGATCAGGCGAGATTCTCACTAGATTGCAAAGCAAATCAGTGTTGGGTGTAGGGTTTAGGGTAATCTATATCACGTTTGCATTCCGTTGACTTGGATGCCATTGCAATGAAGGTATGTACTGGAAGGCCTTTTTTATCTGTGGAGAGACACTTGATAGCATCAAGGCCAAAAGGGACATGCCACAGCATGATGATGCCATGATGGATCAGGAGCAGTGACCAAGACTAGTAATGCATGTAACACCCAACATGATCATCTCTGCTTGAAAACTGGACGATTCACTCTGCAAATTGTGGTCTAGATAGTCTCTTGCACCAGTCAGGATGTTTTCTTCCTCCATTTGAGGTTGTAGCCAATTGGTATGGCAGCTAGATTGAGAGCTATGGATTTAGCTGTGTCTCTACACATGACCAGAATTTTGTTGACATCTGTCCTGTGCCTTGGAGGCTTTGTAAGGAGTTTCTAGCTTTAAGTCTATATGCTGCTAATTGCCTTGAGCAACACAATATATTCTTGGTCGAAACTTATCTTCAAACCCCTTTCGCGGGTGTTGGATTTCATTGACTGTATCATATAACCTAGTTTGATAAGTTTGATTTTACTTCTCACTTCCCATGCAGTTAGCTTCTCTCTCTCAATTTCTCATGCAACGTGTTCTCGCCAGGATGATGATGCAGGTGCTCAAGGAAATTTCATCATCTGCACCAGATGAGGCCAAGAATATGATTGTCAAAAAAAGTTGCTGCACAGCAAAGGAGAGGACTTAAACATAAGGGGATTTGTGATGTTCAGTTGTTTTTAAGGAAGACATCACACCTGAACTTCAGCTAATGAGAAGAAGCCTGTGTACTGGCAATGCCTCAACTGCACTAAACTCAAATATCCTTTAGATCCATAATTTGAGGTTCTTGGTGAATTGCACAGTCTAATCTGTCTTGTTCAGCATGTGTACAAAAAAGGAGGGATCTTGGCATGTGACAAAAGACAATTTTGGAGCATACTCTTTGTGATTGGGTTGAAGGAGATTTTAGGGATCCCCTGAAAGGATGGTTCGGACTGCAGAATGTTTTTATATGCAGGCAAGTTTCTTAATGCTTGGGGTTGTGTAATTCACCCCTTCTTCCATATTCTTGTGAATTTAGCTGAATGTGATATCATCAGGTTCTGCTGTTAGATTTTAATTGCAAACTTGATCTTATCTTCCTGTTACATTCATCAAAGTTTCAAATCAAAGTGTAACATCTTAGTCTGAGATTGTTTTCTGTATCCTCACATGGTCAGGCATCATGCACTCCTTTTCTAACACCCTGCAGTGGGGCTGTTGTGTGTGGAACTTGAATCAAATTGCTGCACTACAAGGCACTTCAGTAGGTGGAATATCCTGTGCTGGAAGGGCTTTGGGTGGATTAGCTGGATTCAGTGTGGCTAGCAGTTTTAATTGTCCTTTAATTGTGCTATTGATTCTATTGGGTTATCTACAAAGACTGAGATATTGGGTTTCTCTCTCCTGTCCCTTACTGACCAGCCACGATGACATGATTCATGATCAAAGGTTTTGTGCTTTCAGTATCCATTTGGACTTATCATAGGGATCTGCCCAAAAGGTTATATTACTTCAGTCTGAGAACTGGCTGTGAAATTGAGAATGGCAAAAAGGAGTAGGGGTGATAACTCACATGCTGAGGGGAATTTCTAGTTTGGAAATTGAAACAGCCCGATCAATTTTGATCAATTTACTTTGTGTGCGCCAGTGTTCATCCTATATCAACTTTTGAACATACCAGCCAGTCCTGGTGTCGGCTACTTTTTAATAGTTTCATACAAACTACCAATCTGGTCCTGGTATTGGGCAGATTTTCAAATGTAAACTGATTTTCAAATGTAAACTGAGTTTCACACTATTTGAAGGTCATACTTCATCCAAGATAGTGTGTATAGCCCGAAAGGTGACATAGTTTCCTGAAAATTGAGTATTCTATTGCAAATCCCTTTTATTTTCTATTTAAAAATTTGCCTAAAAGTGATAGGATTTTTTTTGGGCAAGGATGTCTCCGCATTTATGACTCTTGGCTACAGTTTAAGAGTTCCCTGAAATAATGTTGCCAATTGAGTTAAAACTGGCCCAGGGATGCCTGTCACCCTAGCTCCATCACAAAATTGAAAAATAAAAAATCAACAATCAAAAAAATATTGTATTTTGGGTCATGTCATTAATTATCATATCTACATTCAATGTTAAATGTTGTCCCTCTTCATCAATAAACAGAAAATATGAGATAATATAGACAAAGAGAACATATATGTCATGCATGGACCAATCATTATAGCCAATCAATCAATAGCACTCAATAACCGACCAACTAGAAGGAATCATTTTCATGTCCAGGGTCTTTTGACACCCACATTCTCCTACACAGATTTAAAGGAATAGAGCCCATTTTCAAAACCTTGTGACATTAGAGTTATCCATAAAGTCACCCTCTCTTTGGGCCTGCTTTCTTCCCCTATCCCCTCTTTCAATGGTATCCACAAAGAAAGGAAATTTGATTAAATATCAGTATGAAATGCTGAAACTCATCATGTAATGCACAAGGTTTGAGAGTATTTATAGTACTTGTACAGGTAGGAGAAGTGAAAATACAGGGGTGGAGGCGCTCAGAAAAAAGGAAAGACAGGATGGAACTCAGTTTACTACCAAAATTGGTGGAAAAACTAGTTTGGATCCCAGTTACGTGTTTGATCACCCTTTTCCATAGTGCTCAGGAGTCAGAAGGACTCCGTACTCTGGTACACACTTAGAGCAGCTCTAGTGATGATGATACATATACATCAACTAGTTTTTGTGGCCCCAAAAACAGTGCAAAAGAAAGGAAGGACTAGGTAACTTTCAGAACAAAGATCTTGTGAAACTAGGATACAACTGACACAGGAATCCCGGGGTCTATTATTCTGTTTGGCGTTGTGTGCAAGTGCCAAAATAACAACCAAGGCAAACTTTATGATCTGGTGGTGCCAATTGCTGCCAAAAATATGCCTCTGAGAACTCCAATCTTTAAGGTAAAAAGTCCTGGGTCTGGGTGGGTACTTTGTTTTTAACAGGAAGAAGTGGGCCTTGTGCCCTCCTCCTACTTACTCTTCTGAGATTTGAACCCAGGTATTAGAGGATACAGGAAAGGAGCACAGTGCCCAACCACACAACCAGGACAACTCCTGCATGACGGAGTGATGGTTCTTTCAGTTTCTTGCTGGGACAAAAGATCATCTGAGAGATGCCGGATACACAGAAAGTAGTGGTGGGTCTTCTGGGTCTTCTGTTCTCTTCAGAACCCAGGATTGAACCGCACCGCACCTTCCCATATCCGTAGTACCTTGGCAGTTTTGACACTAATTATATTATTTGTAGAAATGTTAAAATTTCCAAAAATTAACCCCCTTTTTTCATAAATCCCAGAATTTGTTGAAGGAAAATAAATATTTTTTAAATGTTTATATTGAGGAATATTCTGTTCTATGTCATGTAATCTTCAAAATTGATTAATTATTCTACAGACATGTGTTGAATGAAGCTGCCCCTGTGCTGCTGCTACTACTACTACTAGGGCAGTAGTTTTGATGCTTGTAAAGTAGTTGTGCTCAAACTCTTGGAAGGTGTTGAAATTGACAGAAAAGTGATCAGTTCTTTTAGCAGCTAGGATTTGGGCTCTTACATTATCTCTGGACTTTTTTTTAAATTCAAGAATTTGAGCTTCTATTAAAGCGGTTATGGACGGTGTTGTAACTGGCAAGAGCTGGCTGGTTACCAAGAATAGTCACCGAGACTTGGTAACTCACCAACTCACACCAGTTACCAGACACCACCAGCATACTGGGGTCATCATGTTATGGATGTAAAGTTGATGCCTATGTTGAAAACAATCAGCAGCTTAATACTGTAGCCTAGGGTCAGTTTCCACAGTGACAAAACAAAAGTTTTTTTTTTTTTTCAAAAAATGAATTCTTTTTTTTTAATTTTGAAATTATATATTTTCCCATCATCTACTTTAATATTGTGATATGAGTAGTGAAATTATTCAGAGTGATGTATGTAGCCTATGACGATTATGATGATTTTCAACATGTCAATGTCGTATATACACAAAGTTTCATTTCATTGTTTTGAGGATTATTTAATGACAAAACTGACTTTAGGATAAGGTATGTGAAATAATTACTGGGGTGTGAGTGTCCAATGAGGAAGAGATGCATCATCAAGACAGCCTCTAAAAGGCTGGTTATGTTCAAACGTTGTTGTTGAAAATTTGTTAAAATTCACAGAAAAAGTGTTGGCAGCTACTAGGATAGGATTCACTCAGCTCTTTGATTGCTGTCAGACCGTTTCAGCATCCTTGCTTGGACTGTTTTAGTTGCGAGTTCTCAGGACAAATAACTTTACTATACATGTGCTCTTGTTGTCGTTCATGATTGGCTTCATGTGCACTCCAAACAAACAAACGCATCATAATCTCCACTTGAGCATCTGGAGCCAAAGCTTACACTGCTTATGATTGTTTGGAGGGACAGGAAGCAAGATCTCGAAGGAAAAAAAATTTAGAGGTCTTTGTTGACAAGGTTACTGTTACCGTGCATGAGTGCTTTATCTAGATTCACCCAATAAATTCTCAAAATGGATGACCCATTGTAAAATTATTGAGCATTTATGAGAAAACAGGATACCATTGTAGTATGTTTGGCCACTTTGACACATGTTTGTTGAATAATTCATTAATTAATTTTGAGGATGTCATTTCGACAAATGATATATATTCTCAAATGTTTCCATCAGATTCTTTATTTTCCTTCACAAAATTTATTTCTAAAAATATTTTTTATTTTTGTTGAAAATTTCAACATTACTGAAAATAATATATCTAGTGTTGAACTGGCCCAGGTAGCATGCATGGTAACACACAGATCTGTGGGTTGTGTGACCCAGCACCCACTAGTGCACGACCCATTGAACAAATGAAAACCCCTTATGACTCCGTTATCAATTCAAACTGCAACTGAGTTACCAGGGTTTCACCTTGGTAACCTATCCGGTACACCCTCCTACTTCCACCTCGGATTACCTAGTTAAATGGATGAGTATCATAGGTAAGTAGGTAGACAATAGAAGTGGTTATTATGTAGGTAGGTAGTAAGTAGGGAAACCACTTGGTGGCTCTTGTGTTGGTAAGTAGATTTGGACAGTTAGTACATAACTAATGACTGTGGTTAGGCTATATACCCAAAATGCAATAGAAATGTGTGTCCTGTTCGCATACCATCTATTTTGCATTGTGCACTGGTGTGTGCTGGTTCACTGGCCTAGATTCACAACAATGATTGTAGTAAATTGAAGGTATAGCTAAAACCATGAAATTATGAGATATAATTTCAAAGCCTTCTTCTATATCTGGGATTATTTTGAAGAATTTTTTCAACTGTAGTTCATCAATTAACTCTAACCTGCAAATTAAGAATGACATCAATAGAAGTTGAAGAAGTCAAAGAAGTAGTAACAATAAATAAATAAAAATTATCAACACCATTGAGGAATCGAAGATGGATGTTATTTGGCTATTGTGTTGTACTCCACTCATGTTATACATACCAATGTTGGGCAATTCTATGAATGATAAGAAATGGGAGACAAGGTTGTTAAATAGAAGAACTCTAAAGTTTTAAGAAGAAAAAATTCAAGGAAGGATTGATGGACAAAATTTGGATTGATTATCTAAATTTTGGGAAAGAGATTAAAAAATAACTAAAAGGGGATGGCAATTGTGTCATGCATTGTAGGAATTAGGTTGCATGCTTGTGAATTTTTGTAAGTTGTAAAGAATTGGTAGATTTGTTTCCATTTTTAGTTTTAATTCATCTTTTGGTGAAAGTGAAATTCAGGGGTAGGAAAAGCTAGGGAAGGATTTGGTAACAAGAGAAGAAGTTAGGAAAAGGGTGGGGGAAAGGGAATTGTGTGTTGTGGTGGTTCAATTTGGGTTGGTAAGAAAGGAAATAAACACAAATTTATTAGGGGTTATGTAGTTAGTAGGATGAAAAGAATTGCCTTGATTAAATTGTGATTAAGGAGATGGGATAATCAATTCTAAACTATTTATTCCTAGTGAATTTCAATAGGGTATCCTAACAAAAAGGTCCATTCTTAATGTCCTAGGGATTGAAAGGATAGGTTGCAGTATGTTAAACAAATAAGAAATTTGGACAAATTGTGTGTGTGTGTGTTGTCATTTTACTTAACATATGTTTTTTCCCATGTCACATGTGCTAGAGCTTGCAAGAAAACATGTAAGTTGCTTAAGGTGTTTTTAGTGTCTCATTGTCATAATGGTTATTATGGGTCAACTTCTTGTCTACAATACCTTATTCACATTTGAGCAAGGTAAACTCTATGTCAATGATGTTCGTCTACTTTTCTTTTTATTGTTCTTGTCTTTATTTTTTATTTTGTTTTGTTGCATATTGTTGTTTTGTTCTGGTTTTGTTCATTTGTCATCTTTGTTGTTTGTTTGTTATTGTCATTGCTTTTTGTTGTGGTGGTTATTTTTTGTTGTCATTATTGTTGTTTATGGTTTGTTTATTTTTGTTACATGGAGTTGCTAAATAACAAAGAACATATGCACATGCTTTCAATGGCATTCACAAATGCCATTCGACTTATACCATCAATTTGTGATGAAAAGGAATACGACTTTTAGTTTGTTTCTTAATTTAAAATTAAGTTTGGATCTCAAGAGGCATCTAATGTTAAGGTGGATGTTGTTCAAGGGTTTTTCATCCATGCATGGTATCATTTTCATCGTACATTAGAATAGTAGGTATTTTTTATTTTCAACAATGATGGTGCAATGTAAAATTCATGCAACTCACAAATGATGTGATGTGTTGTATCACACTACTCCACTAAAACAATTATAACCTTAACTCAAAAGAATAAAAATTTAACAAAGAACATGATACAAGTGTTTTAAAAAAATAGTTTTCGTGAACATTCAAAATTATATATGAAATTGTCTACAAAAGATGACCAAAAGAGGAGGTCAAAAACAAGTTGAAATGACAAATAATATTGTCTTTCCTTCTCAAATCACAAAACTCTTCAACAAACAACTTTACAACAAAGTAGACCCCACACAAAAGGAAATTCTAAAATACTTGGTCTTATATGTTGTAAATAATTATGATTTTTTATCATTTATTGAAAATTTGTTGTTAAGGAAGTTGATTTTACAACAATGTGGGCATTGATGTTTCCATTTCAATGCCAATTGTGATTCAGGTGCTCCCAAATATGGTGGATAGAACAAGGAATTTTTTTGTCATCAAATTTCCCTAACTTCATGTGTTACATGTACTTGTTTAATTGATCTTTGGATATTTCATGTTAATTACAATACCTTTGCCATAGGGTAAAAACACAATAAAAGGAACTATGGCAACCAAGGTTGGAGTATGTATTAAGGACTACATTTTACATGCGTCATACATGTATTGATCTATTAAATTCCAAGATTATATTTTTAAATTATGGGATTGGATATTAATATTGAAACCAAACATGACTTAAATTTTTATTTATTTATTTATTTTATTTAGATGAAGACTTAAATTATAGTCAAATGTATAATTTTTTTATAACCATGATGACAAATTTTGAACTTTTTTTACCATTAAAGACGTTCAAAATCAAAATCAACATCCATTAAAAGGATTCAATACATGTGCATTTCAAAAAATAAAAAGATGTTGCCCTTCTTATGAAGTATATTAGAACCCATAATAAATTTGAAAACATTTTATGAAGGTTTGAGTAACAAAAAGCACGTTCAAATTTTATAGTCCTTAAAAAGACCTTGTCAACAAGTGTTTTGTGTATGACAAAGGATTCTAATAACATAGTGAAATGACTCCAAATTCATAGGAATGCAATTTCATGAACACCAAAACATAATTACAAATTATGGATAAATAATTCATTAAATACAATTAATGGTGATTTTCCAAAATAATGTAAATGTAATTTTAAGCATCGTCTACAACTTCCTTGGTTCCTTTTATTGTATTTTTACCTAGTAGTTGTTAGTGGTAAGGCCACTTGATAAATCTACCTAATTTATATAGTTTGTAACCAAAAAAATACATCTATTATATCTACCAAATTGATTAAAAATCCTAGTTGTTTAATAGAAATTTTTCCATAAGGTTAACAATGACTTCAAAGGCAAAGTTTTATAAATCAACATTGCAAATTATGACTATAGGATCTTTAAAAATACAACCAACAATGATATTTTTGTAGTTCACTAAAAATGAAATTTGATAGTCTACTACATTGTGTGAGAATTGCAAAGCTTTTCAACTTTAATTCGTTAGTCTTGTTTACAAAAATGATTCAAATAAGAACTCTCAGGGGAAAAAATAATTCAATCCAAAATCAAATGACAACAAGAAGAAAAAACTAAATGCCAATTTTGGAAATCACTTGTTATTTCTAAATAAGAACATAAAATCTTTAGTTTAAAACCACTAGTATTATAAAGAAATGGTGTGTCTTTAAAAAGGAATAATATCATGATGTTATCATTTAGCAAAAATGTTCTTCAAATACTTTAAAAGGGGTTGGTGTTGACTAATTGTTGAAAATAACATATTAGTCATGGAAACTACCACTAACATGTTTTGGCATAATCATTTTAACCTTAAAAGTTGGTTAGTATTAATATTGCCCGAACATTGAGTTTTGACTTGAATAATTAACTAATCCTCAACCCAATTGATTATTGATAACATGCCCATTAGTTACGTTATTTTTAAAATAAATTTTGGATAATAAACTATCCTCTTGGTATTGGATTTTCAAATATTAATAACCTACCTAGATGACACATGGCTATCATACAAGTAGGTTTTCAATCCTAAAATGTTAATTATTTTTATGATTAAAAATTTAAGTAATTTATTTTTAAAAACCATATAACATGTGTGTAACTAATAATATAACCAAAGATTTTCAACAAAATATTTGATAACTAACCTTTATTCATAACCAACAATTGTTACCCAAAAATACCAAGTAAATTGATAGTCAATGGTATTATTTTAATAGTGAAATTAATGACCAACATCTATAAATTTTTTTGATAAATGGTCAACATTGTTAATACCATTTGCCAAATTAATACTGACCCCATTTTCAACAATGTCCATACAAATTTTGCTATTTAAAATTGTTCTACGACTTATCATTTATTGGATGTAGCCAATCACTACCAAATTCAAACAAAGTTCAAAATTTTGATTTCCATTTAGAATGATGAAATTGATTGTTGTTACACAACCATCACAAACAATAACCAAGTCGTCTAAACTATTCACAGGAGCCCACCCATGTGATTATAAAGATATTCAAGGTGCACAATATAACAAGTGTAGCCATGGTAAATGAAGTAAAAGCTTGTTGGATTATTTTTATTTGTTTGACATGTCAAGATTAGTGTGCACATAACCTAATGGGGTATTTTTAAAGAAGTACAATAATCCTAATGTGAAAAGGGTTTGAGATTTTGAATGACTTAGGATAATATCTTGTTTTTGTGCTTTGAAGTCTTGTTCTTAGTTTTTGAAACTCCAAAGTTTTATGAAAAATATTGTGTGTTTGTTTAATTGAATTGAAGATTATCATGTGTTTTGTGTTATGAGTTTGTCTGCAAGTTTCTTTGCTTAGGTTTTGGGCTTAGATTCCTTCAAGATGAAAATGAATAGGATTTGAAAACCAAAAATCGTTTTTTGAATTTGGTGCAACTCAAGAAAATGATTAGATTTTGTGAAGATTGGAATAACTTTGTTCTATGACGAATGTTGTGGTATAGTTTGGTTTTTTACTTGTAAATTTTCCTTGCATTTAGAAATTACAATTTGGTTGTGTTTGTGAATTTCATGAAATTTGTAATTGTAATTTGTGTTATTTGTTGCAACATGGAGAAAAATGCATGAGAACACATTTTTGTTTGTTTTTGTCAAGTTTAAGAAGTTCAGACAGGATTTTATTGTGATTTTTTCATGTTTATTGATTTTCTTGTTGTAATTAATATTCTTTTTAAAGCAAAGAAGTTTAGAAAAAAATTGTTCTCAATTTCTTTAGATTTCATTTATAATCTTGATTATCTTGAGGAGTTTAACTTCAATTAGGGCTTGGGTACAAAATTTGAAGCAAGGAAAGGTTGGAAGGAGTTTGAAAGAAAAAAAGAAAGAAAGAAAGAAGGATTCGGTTATGGATTTGAAAGAAAAAAATGGAAAAATGAAACAACAAAGGAAAAGGGTTTAAGAATCAAGCTCACCATTGCACAATAGGGCCCAACCTTGCCAACATTATGTAGCCACCATGTTTGGTTAAGTTTTTTCAATTTGACATTCAAAGCATCAGGCTAAAATCACATTACATCCAACACCACCAAGATTTCCAATGTCCCCTTCTCCGAATTAGTGCAACATCATGTGTTAAAAGCTATAGCGGCCAAAACATCAATCACCACATTAATCCATTACCATCGCTAAGAGCTCACGATTAAACATTACCTAGCTCATTTTGTTTTTTTCTTACCTAAACTTCTAGATACTGGTGGAATGATGTGCCATCAACATTGTGGAATGCCATGTCATAAACATTTTTTCAAGTTTGGTTAAATTATTTTTTTGTTGTGAGTCTTTAGTCAACAAGCTTAAAAAAATGGGATTAAGTGTTGAATGGAATTATAAATCCCATTTATGTCATTATTTGTGATTCAATCGTGGGTTGTATGAAGAGGTGATGACTAATCAACTACATTAGTTGTTTGTGGTGGGAAAATTAAGTTGATGACCAATTTACCACATTTGTGGTGGTCACATCAAACCCCATGTTTGTTTAGCTTTGTGAAGCATATTCTATAGATGTAGTAACTCCCTTATAGATTTAGTGTTGGCTTATAACCCATACAAATGCAACATCCCTTTCAAATCAAGGTTTTGAAAAAGGTTTTGGGGTGCCATGAAGGTGCCAAGTGTTCTTGAACAAAGGATACTTTGAACAACATTAATGGGTTTATTAAAGGATGGGTGCGATTCAAACCACCCACATTATCAACATCATAAAAAGGGGAGTTTTCCAACTCAAATTTAAACATTTTCTTGTTCCTATTGTCACATCATTGTTGTGGAACATAGAGGAAATTTATGGAGCCACTAAAGGGCCATATTAATACTCCAATGATAGGGCACAATTAATCTAAATGATTTCATCCAAAAGCTTGATAATGGGTATGCAACAAATGCATAACCCACAATTATTCACACCTTTTATGCCATGAAAGGGATTTTTTAGCATTTGGAAAGGCTACCCATGTATAAGTTATCTATGGATGATTACCATGAGTTTAAGTGAATTCACAAGGTGCAAATTGAGGAATGGTGGTTATATTAATTGTTGAATTATGTTTCAATCACCAAGGCCATTGTTGCTCCAAGTGCAATTTCATCTACTTTAGGTGAATATTTAACAAATGGAAATGTTAGGGTTAGCCTTTCAACTGGTGGGCAAAGACCATTGCTTGCATTCAACTTCATAATGAAGTTTTTCTAAGAGTTGAAAATAAACTACCAATGGATATGAACAATGAAAATTATGAAGTTTGCAAGAGTTTAATGGAAAATCAATGAAAATTTGCATGAAGCATACCACTGTATCCAAAGGTTGATTACTAAAACTCAAGGGGTCATGAAGGCTTACGGTTTCCAATTTTGGTATAAAATTTTGGACAAGGAGCTTAGGTGAAAAATGCAAAATGTTACTCTACTATAAATTGGTCAACCTACTTTGGCATATGTGTTTTGTTGGCAAGAGGGGCATGGTCAAAGAGAAGATGGTGATTATTGGTTTTAATAAGGATAACTAATGCGCCCAACCATTCAACTACAAATTCAACAACATGGGCAACCAAACAAAGTTGTTACATAAAAGTTTAAGGGTTTTTGAGAGGAAATCAAACACCATTATCATTATTCTTGAGACAACAATAATTGGATGTGAATTGCTAGACTTGTGGATAGAATCATTTGAACAATGATTATTCATATAAGGGCAAAGGACAAAACTTAGGTCCAAAATGAACAACTATAATGTGAACATTGTGGCAAGTTGAATCACAACATCACATTACTATGATGTGCATCTTGAACTATGACCAAATTTGAATCATGGCAATCAAGATGGTTGGGGCCATGGCAATGCTATTTCCCAAAAAGGAAAAGGTGGCCAAGAATGGAATACATGACATAATTTGAATTAAAATCAAGAATATGGAGGTCTTATAAACTAAGGTTGGTGGACAAGTGGAGCAATGAATTGTGACCATGGCCATTCTTCATGTGTTGTTAGTTCTAAGAACATTGGATTCAATACGAAACTTTGATCCATCTACTATGGTGGACTTGGTAGGATTGGCTTTCACGTGTAGAGTTGCATTACCATAACCAATGATGTATCTTACAATACTTGTCACTTGATTAACTACTCAATCTTTAGTACCTCAAATAATAGATGTGGTGTTGGATCCACAAACCGAGAGGTTAGTCAACAAATTCATTGTCCACAATCATTCACATTGGTAGAATTTATGCCAACCTATTCTTTGTCATCAATTTTATCAAGTGTGTTCAAATTGAAACAAGTTTTGCAAATAAAGAAACCGATGTACCTTTCATGCTCATTACAAAAGCCAACATTTTTTTTGGGGTGACAACCATGATTTGTTAAACTCATTGGTTTTATGCAACCATGACTACAACATCAAAATTTGAACCCATTCTCATGTTCAAATTAATGGCCATACTTTGTGAAAGTGAAACATGTTGCACTACTACAAAACATGATTTTTTTTGCTATTAACATTGCAACTAAGATGATTATAGAATGAAATTTATATGTTTGAAATGATTAACTATATTCGATTTCACCAAAATCAAAACTAGGTATGTTTATTTTGATTTTTAAAACTAGATATATAGTCAAAACGAACACCATGTTGAACATATGACATATGTGGCACTCACATGGAATTGTTCAACTTGACTAATATGATTAAAATCAATCATCTAAATATGACTAATTATGATTGCAATGTTATTTTAATGATGTGGTTGTCATAGACACCATCATCACCCGTCACTTGCATCATTGCTTACACCAACATACTCGCCTACATCATTGTTTGCATCATCATTAATTCTTAATTAACTCTGAATTCACTTTTAGTTAATTTTTAGTTAAGTCTTAGTGAACTTTCAATTAAATCTTAGTCAAGTCCTAATTAAGTCCTAATTAAGTCTCAATTAAATCTTAGTTAAGTTATAGTTAAGTTTGAATTAACCTTCAATTAATTCCTAGTTAATTTTAAATTAACACTTAGGTAAGTTTTAGGTGACTTTTAGTTCACTATGCAGGTTTCCTTAAAGTAGGTTTCTAATGGGGTATAATCTAAATAAATAATTAATTAAGTTTTAGTTGACTTTTGGTTCACTGTTAATTAGGAAACTATTCAAAAGCTTATTTGATAAATGCACACATGAAAACTTTTTAAAAAAATTCCTTGAACTAAGTCCCCAATGGGGTATAAATAAGGGTAGGACCTCTTATTACATGTAATCTATTTAACACTAGTTTTGGGTGTGCTTTACTGTCATAACCTTTGTTTTCATACACTATCAAAATAAAGTTCTATTTGAATCATCTTCTAACATATATCGTGTTCTTACCTTACATCTTTATGTTTCTAGTCTTGGATTAAATTTAAGCTTACATTTCTTATGATTTGTTTTCCTTTTTGTGTCCTTGGTTTAGTTCATATTCTTATAATTTTTTGTGTTTGTGACAATGGTAATACTATTATTATTTCATTTAATTTAAAAATTAATCACAAAAAATGAAATGAAATGAAAATTTTCATGTTTCATTTTTTGTTTTTCATTATTCACATAAAAATTAAAATAGGGACAACATTTGAAATATTAAGAACTAACATGTGAAAAAATGAAAAATCAAACCAATGATTTAATGAAATTTGAAAATGGCTTAATGAATTTTCACAATTTTGGGGTTCTAAAAGGTATGTAAATGTTTACTCCCATTTGTAATGACATTCTCAATAAAAAAAATTCATTTTCATTTTAATTATACAAACTATGATTGAGTACCATAAAACATTTGATCTAGATAATATTCCAAGAGTTATGAGTCCATTTAAAAATGTGTGTGGACTTTGATGCAAGATAAAACACAAGTTCAGCAGTCCCATAAAGACTAGAAAATGTTCATTTGGTTTTTTTTTGGGTATTAATTTTCTATAAAAATATAGATTATAAACATGAGTCATTTTTTACACATTTCCTTATTCATTAAAATTAGGAAACATTGTAAGAACAAGAGGTATTAATTTTTTGCCTGTGACATTTAAAAATGAATGGTGTGGTTTGCAATTGCCTTAAGTTATTTAATTTAAGTTGGGTAAACTAGGCCACATAGGCTAAAAACATACATAGGTACCTTATGGGGACTAGGAATCATAAGAACCCTAGGCCATCTAGCAAAGTAAATAATTTATCACTAGTACAAAAGTGGGGTGTATTTCATTAACCTAAATCACTATGGGATTTTAAAAGTGAAATAAATTCATTGCACTTTAGTGGTTTCACCATGGTTAAAGTTATTTCACTATAATACTACTATGTAAACATCATGTTTCATTACTAATTAACTTAATTCATTATTATAATGTATTGTGATAAATAGTTTTATTTTTATGTTCTTGTTTTAAATATTTTATGTTACTTTATAATATACCTTATATTATTTTCGACTACTTTAGTTATTATAACTTATACTTTAAGTTATTATAAGTTATTATAGTTCATTAAAAATTATTATACCCTAAACTATTATACATTATTCTACTTTAAAATATCATAGCTAGCTTATCATAAGTTTTTTACTTTATGTTATTATAAGTTATTTTATCCTAAGTATACAAATTTAAAATAATCTAAAATAATATATAATGACCTAAGGTAAAATAACCCAAAATAGATAATAATAGTTAATAATTGCCTATGATTTTTTTAAAAAATAGCCTATAATAGAATAATTACCAATAGCCTATGATAATATAACCAAAAATATCCCACAATAGTCATAATATAACCAAAAATAACCACAAATAGAATAGCCATAGATAACCACTAATAAAATAATAACCAATAACAATTAATAAAATAACCAACAATAACCATCAAACTAATAACCACCAATATAATATATAGGCACCAATAAAATAACCACCGATATAATATATAAGCACCAATAAAATAACCACCAATAACCACCAATATAATTACTAAAAATGACCTATGGTAATATAACCTAGAATAACCAATAATAGCATAAGGTGAAATAACCTTCAATAATCAACAATAGCCTCACATAGTCGAAAATAGCCTAAAATAAAATAGTTTAAAATAACCAAAATTAACTTATAATGGCCATAAATAACCTAAAATGAAATAGCCTACAATAGCCAAAAATAACATAGAATAACCATTTCTTTTATAATAATCAAAAATAGCCAAAAGTAACATAAATAATTAAAAATAATTTAGAATAACCAAAAGTAACCTAGGGTGAAATAACTAAAAATAACTAAAAATAACCATAAATAACCGTAAATAACGTGGGGTGAAATAACTTAAAACAAAAAAAAAAACCTTAAAATAACTGAAAATGGCCTAACATAGGTAATA
>Ga0116231_10001565_pt1 | contig 46965 bp, 44 predicted proteins | sample S1TSphgellanicum_2_FD_89695 | JGI IMG/M metagenome (GOLD analysis project Ga0116231, IMG submission 89695) | Host-associated microbial communities from peat moss isolated from Minnesota, USA - S1T2_Fd - Sphagnum magellanicum MG | ecosystem: Host-associated > Plants > Peat moss > Unclassified...
AGCTCGCGCATGGCCTTGTCCAGGCCCTGCAAGGTGAGCGGATACATGCGGTCGTTCAGGAGCTGACGGACGACGCCGATGGAGGGCGTGTACTCCCAATGGCGCTCGGGGGTGGGATTGAGCCACACGCAGCTCTCATAGATCTGCGTTACACGGTCGATCCAAAGGGCTCCAGGCTCTTCGTTCCAGTGCTCCACCGACCCGCCGGGATAGGTGATTTCGTAGGGGCTCATGGTGGCGTCGCCCACAAAGATGACTTTGTAGTCGTGTGGAAACTTATGAAGCACATCCCAGGTGGGGATTTTCTCGACCGCGCGTCTACGATTGTCCTTCCAGACCTCCTCGTAGAGGCAGTTATGAAAATAGAAGAATTCCAGGTTCTTGAACTCGGTCTTCGCGGCGGAAAACAGCTCCTCGCAAAGCTTGATGTGGCTGTCCATGGACCCCCCAACATCCAGCATCAAGAGGACTTTGATCTTGTTGCGGCGTTCAGGTCTGAGGACGATGTCAAGGTACCCTTGCTTGGCCGTTCCCTTGATGGTGCCGTCAAGGTCAAGCTCATCCGGCGCGCCCTCGCGGGCGAATTTGCGCAGGCGCCGAAGGGCGACCTTGATGTTCCGCGTCCCGAGCTCGACTGAATCGTCGAGGTTCTTGAACTCGCGCTTGTCCCACACTTTCACCGCACGTCCGTGACGCCCCTTGTCCTGGCCGATGCGCACGCCCTCGGGGTTGTAGCCGTTGGCGCCGAAGGGGGAGGTGCCGCCGGTTCCTATCCACTTGGAGCCGCCCTCATGGCGCTCCTTCTGTTCAGCCATGCGCTCCTTGAGGGTGTCCATGAGCTTGTCGAAGCCCCCGAGGGCTTCGATCTGGGCTTTTTCCTCCTCGGTGAGGAACTTCTCCGTGAGCTTGCGCAGCCATTCGGCCGGGATCTCGCTCATGAGGCTTTCGTCGACCTTCTCCATGCCCTTGAAGACATGGGCGAACACACGATCGAACTTGTCGAGGTTGCGCTCGTCCTTCACCAGGGCCGACCGGGCGAGGTAGTAGAAATCGTCCGTAGACAGGCCGACCACGCCCTTATCCATCGCCTCCATGAGGGACAGATATTCCCTGAGGGACACCGGCACGCGGGCGTCGCGCAGTTCGGTGAAAAGTCGAAGGAACATGGGCCTCGCTCGCAGGAACGCCCGGCTTCGAAACCGGCTTTAGAAGCCTATGGCGCCCGGCCGGCGGATGCAAACGGACGCCGGGCGGACGACCTTAAAGCCTCGGTTGTGAGCGCGATTGCCGCTCCGCCTCAGCGCGTGGGCGTTCATGTCCGCCCGTCCTCGGTGAGCGGGCCCCGCCTCGTGCGCGCCGCCGGGGACGGGCGCCCGAAGGCGGCGTTGAGAGGGTCGTTTTCCACCACGGCGTTGAGCACGAGATCGGCCAGACGCGCGATGGCGCCGGGTGGCGATGAACGGATATGCCGGGCGTAGGCGACGCGGGGCAGGGGCGGGAGCCTCGCCGCCGCCGCGTCGACGGGCCGGTCCATGAAGAGGGTGGTGCGGCATGTGACGCCGAGGCCTGAGGTGACCGCGGCGCGCAACGCCGACAGGCTCGGTGTCTCAAGGGCTATGCGGTAGGGTCTGCAGGCGGCTTCAAGGGCGGCGATGCAGGCGTCCCTAAAGCGGCAAGGCTGCTCAAGGACGGCCAGGGGCACCGGGTCGCGGGCGGCGAGGTCCTGGGGTCCAAGCCACTCCATGGGCGCCGTCTGAACCGCCGCTGGGTCGTCCTCCGCGCCCATACACAGGACAAGATCCATGCGGTCGGAGGCGAGGAGCTCTAAAAGCTCGGCGGAGCCGCCCACGCGAACCTGAAGCTGCGTGTCTGGGTTAAGCTCGGCGAACCGCGCCAGAACCCCCCCGAGGAGCGTCTCGGCGAAATCCTGGACGAACCCGATCCGGGCCGGTCCTTTTAGGGCGTCCCCCGTGAGGGCCGCCACCGCGCGATCGTTGATCGCCAGAAGATCGCGGGCGAATTCCAGAAGCGCCGTCCCCGCCGGGGTGAGACCCAGGCGCCGGCCGTCTCGGCGGAACAGGGGAACCTGGACGATGTCCTCGAGGCGTTTCATCTGAAGGCTGAGGGCGGACTGGGTCACAAACACCCGTTCCGTGGCCCTCAACATGGAGCCCGAATCGACGATGGCGGTGAAGCTTCGCAAGAGTTCAGTCGGCAAATTGACCGCCATGACGCGTACGCACCTATAAGAATGTCTAATGAGAGACGTGAGGAATAGTCCATTGATCGCCGCGCCGTTCGGCGGCTTCTAGGAAGCAGGAAAGTCACTGTTTTCCAAGGGGCGGGAGCTGTTAGTGACGCTGGCGGACGCTGTTAGATTTCCTGGGACGTTCAGCGGGCTGCGCTGGTCTCGCCAGGGCCGGCGGTGGGTGTCGCCTGTGCTATTGCTCGCCCTTTGGGAGCTTGGCGCGCGCACGGGGTTCATCCCCGCGCGGGTGCTGGCGGCGCCGTCGTCCGTGGCCGCAACGTTCTGGGGCATGGTCGTTTCTGGCGAGCTGCCCGGCAACCTCGCCGTCTCCTTCATGCGCGTGCTCGCCGGCCTGGCCGTCGGGGTGACCCTCGGCGTGTCCCTCGCCCTCGCCGCGGGGCTCTCGCGTCTGGGCGAAGACGCCATCGATCCGCCGGTTCAGATGTTGCGCACTCTGCCTGTCCTGGCCCTTTCGCCCCTCTTCATCGTCTGGTTCGGCATCGATGAGACGCCCAAAGTCGCCCTCATCGCCCTGGCGGTGACCTTTCCCGTCTATTTGAACCTCTTCAGCGGCATTCGCTCCGTGGACCCCAAGCTGGTGGAGGCCGCCCGGAGTTTTGGGGTCAAGGACTTTGATCTCATCGTCCAGGTCATCCTGCCGTCGGCCCTGCCGAGCTTCCTCTTAGGTTTGCGTTTCGCCCTCGCCGTGGCGGTCCTCGTACTGGTGGTCGCCGAGCAGATCAACGCCCAGGCCGGCCTCGGCTATCTCATCAATAACGCGAGGGATTTCCTGCGCACCGACATCATCGTGGTGTGCCTGGTGATCTACGCCCTGGTGGGTCTCGGCGCCGATGGTCTCGTACGGGCCATAGAGGCTCGCGCCCTGGCGTGGCGTCCAACCTTCTTAAGACCGTAAGGCGCGAAACCATGTCGAAACTCGCGATTCAGTCGGCGGCCGGTCCGTCCCTGGCTGCGCCCGTCGGGGCGGGGCTTGCACCGACGCCCGCTGTGGAGGTCCGCAATTTCGTCCGTCGCTTCGGCGCGGTGACGGTTCTTGAAGGCCTCGACCTGCGCATCGAGCAGGGGGAGTTCGTCGCCCTCCTGGGCCGGAGCGGCTCGGGTAAGACAACCCTGCTGCGCACCCTCGCTGGCCTTGACCCCGCCCCGGACCAAGCTGTGTCCACCCCGTCGGCGCGGGCGGTGGTGTTTCAGGAGCCGCGCCTTCTGCCTTGGCGGAGCGTCTGGCGCAACGTCGCCCTGGGTCTGTGCGGCGCAGACGCGCGCACGCGCTCGCAAGCGGCCCTCGGCGAAGTTGGGCTGACCCACCGGTCGACGGCTTGGCCGAGCACGCTGTCGGGCGGAGAAGCCCAACGGGCGGCCCTGGCGCGCGCCCTCGTGCGCGAGCCCCAGCTTCTCCTCCTCGACGAACCCTTCGCCGCCCTCGACGCCCTGACCCGGATCCGCATGCACGAGCTTGTCCTGTCCCTCTGGCGGCGCCATGCGCCGGCTGTGCTCATCGTCACCCATGACGTGGACGAGGCCATCACCCTGGCGGACCGGGCCCTGGTCCTGGAGGGAGGCCGCATCGCGGCGGAGGAGCGCATCGATCTGCCCCGTCCGCGCGAAGGCGGCGCCGGTTTCCTGGCGGTTCGCCGCCGCCTTCTGACAGCCCTCGGGGTGGAGCCGTCCCCACAAGCCGAGGCGAGGCCTGCGGGCCCGGCGCCCCTCGCCGCCGCCCCGACGCGCCTGCAGGAGGCCTTGTCATGACCGCTCCAGTCCTCCTGCGCGCGGCGCCCATCGCCACGGGGCCCACGCCCTTTGCAGACGCGTCCCCGCAGGACCACGCCGCGACCCTGAGGGATTTGACCGCGAAATTCGCGTCAAGCGCCGACCGGCATGACCGCGACGCCAGCTTCCCCTTCGATAATTTCGAGGCGCTGAAGGCGGCCGGCCTTCTAGCCCTCACCGCGCCGCGTTCCCTTGGCGGCGGGGGCGCGGATCTCACCACGACCCTTGACGTGGTGCGAGCGGTGGCGCGCGGGGAGGCGGCCACGGCCCTGGTCTTGGTGATGCAGTATCTTTTTTTGGCGTCCCTCAGCGCGAGCCGGTCCAGCTGGCCCGACGCCTTGAAAGCCAAGGTGGTGAAAAGCGCCCTCGACGACGGGGCCCTGATCAACGCTTTGCGTGTCGAGCCCGACCTCGGCACGCCTGCCCGGGGCGGGCTTCCGGCCACCATTGCGCGCCGATCCGACGACGGCTGGAGACTGTCCGGCCGCAAAATCTACTCCACAGGCTCCGTCGCCCTGACCTGGATGATTGTCTGGGCGCGTACGGACGAGGCCGAGCCCAGGGTCGGCGGCTTCCTGGTTCATAAGGACTTCCCAGGTCGGCGCATTGAGGAGACCTGGGATCACACGGGGCTGCGGGCCAGCGCTAGTCATGACGTCGTGTTCGAAGACACGCCCGTTCCTTTGGATCACGCGCTTTCGCCTGCTCCGGCCGGCGCGGCGACGCCGCCGGATCCGGTGATGAGCGTGTGGGCGCCCGTCCTCACCTCCGCCATCTACGACGCCGTCGCGCGGGCCGGGCGGGACTGGTTCGTCGACTGGCTCATCGCCCGCAAGCCCGCCAACCTCGGCGCCTCCCTCTCCACCCTGCCCCGCTTTCAGGAATTGGTGGGCGAGATTGACGGAGGTCTCCTGCAGAACCGCGTCCTGCTCGACGCGGCGGCCCGGGGCGACATAGGCGCGGCGGAGGCGAGCATGGTGAAGCACCTCGTCACCGAAAACGCCATCCGGGCCTTGGAAAAGGCCGTCGCGGCCTCCGGCAATCCCGGCCTCGCCCGCTCCAATCCGTTGCAGAGGCACTATCGGGACGTCCTGTGCGGCAGAATCCATACGCCGCAAAGCGATGTGGTGCTCGCCACCGCGGGCAAGGCCGCCATCGCTGGCCGCACAGGACCGGCCGCGGCCGTGGGGAAGGGGTGATGAGCCGACTTCTGGTCGCCAGCCAGTTGAACCACGCCTTCAACGCCTCCATCGCCGAATATGCCAAGGACGTGGAGATCCTCCCTGTTCCCGCAGGGCCGCCCAGCGTCCTGCCGCGGACAGCGGAGGTTCTCGTGGCGGCTCCGTTCCGCAAGGCGGGCGGACGACTGCCCGCCCGCCCGCCTCAAGGCTGGCCCTTCGACCTTAAATGGATCCAGCTCGTCTCTGTGGGGATAGACTTCTACCCGGACTGGTTGTTCGACGGTCCGGTGGTGACCTCAGCCCGCGGGTCCTCCGCCGTCGCCCTGGCGGAATTCGCCCTTGCCTCCATCCTCGCCGCGGCCAAGCGCTTTCCCGACATTTGGATCGACGCCGCCGACCGTTGGGCGCCCACCAGCCTGTCGCTCATCTCTGGGACAACCCTTGGCATCGTGGGGTTTGGAGCCATAGGCGAGGCGTTGGCGCCCAGGGCTCAGGCTCTTGGCCTCAATGTTGTGGCCGTCCGTCGCTCTGAAGCGGCGTTCTCCACGCCGGGCGTCCGGCGCGCGGCGAATCTGGAGGAGCTGTTCGCTGTCAGCGACCATGTGGTTCTCGCTGCGCCCGCGACCCAGGAGACGGACCGCTTCATCAACGCCCACGTCCTGGGGCGCGCCAAACCAGGCCTCCACCTGATCAATGTGGCGCGCGGCGCCCTCATCGACGACGAGGCCCTCCTTGCGGCCCTTGGGGACGGTCGCGTGTCCCTCGCCAGTCTGGACGTCGCCCACCCTGAGCCCTTGACGGCGGACCACCCCTTTTACCGCCATCCAAAGGTCCGCCTCTCCCCCCATACCTCGGTCCACACGCCCGACACCCGGCGCAATCTCGCCGCCCGTTTCGCCGCCAACCTCGACCGGTTCCGCCAGGGCCGGCCGCTTGCTGACGTGATCGATCTCACGCGCGGCTATTAGGAGCAGCCCATGACCCTCGCCCTCGCCAGAAGGTCCTCCGCCGGGTCCAGTCCAACCCATGCCGGCGTCCACCCCGCGAAGATCGAGAGCACGCTTCCCGAGTTTCGCGGCGGTCCGCCGCCCGCCCAGCCCACGGTGGAGCTGGAGCGGCTCTACCGCAAACAGCGCTTGGCCGCCGCTTATCGACTTTTCGGTCGCTTCGGTTTCGACATGGGCGGAGCGGGCCACATCACCGCCCGCGACCCCGAGCACGCCGACCGGTTCTGGGTGAACCCGTTCGGCGTGCATTTCAGCCGGATCAAGGTCTCCGACCTCATGCTGGTGAACCATGACGGGGAAATCGTCGAGCCGCCGGTCAAGACGGCGCCGAGGCTCAACCGGGCGGCCTTCGCCATCCATTCAGAACTGCACAAGGCTCGGCCCGACGTCATCGCGGCAGCCCATTCCCACTCGCTTTATGGAAAGGCCTGGTCGGCTCTGGGGCGGCTTTTGGAACCCCTGACGCAGGACGCAGCGGCGTTTTATGACGACCACGCCCTGTTCGAGGACTTTTCTGGCGTGGTTCTCGACACCAGCGAAGGCGAAAAGATCGCCCAGGCTCTTGGGTCGAAAAAGGCCGTCATCCTCCAAAACCACGGGATCCTTACCGTGGGACAGTCCGTGGAGGCGGCCGTTTGGCGCTACATCGCCCTGGAGAACGCGTGCCAGGTCCAGCTCCTAGCCCAGGCCGCCGGACCCACCAAGCCCATGCCAGACGCTGTCGCGCGCCACACGGCGGGGCAGGTGGGCTCCGAAATCGGCGGGATCTTCGCGTTCCAACCCTATTGGGATGTGATCTCGCAGGAAGAACCGGATCTCTTTGACTGATGACAGCGCCCCTCTTCGCGCGACGGAGCCTGCTCGTGGGCGCGGGCGCCTTAACCGCTTGCACCAAGCCAAAATCCTCCGCCCCCCTTCGCCTGGCCACCTATCGGGGGAATGCCGACAGCTTTTTCGCAGCGGCGGGCGTGCCTGATCCGCCAGGCTTCACCCACGCCCAGTTCGCATCCGGCGTCCAGATCGCCGAAGCCATCAACGCGCGGGCGATTGATGCGGGCGGTATGAGCGAGATCCCGCCGATCTTTTTGGCCGGCTCGCCGTCCAATCTGGTCCGCCTGGTGGCGGTGCTGCAAGGCGATGTGAATAATCAGGTGGTGCTCACGCCCAAAGGCTCCGCCATTCGAAGCCTCTCGGACCTGAAGGGCAAGACCATCGGCTATGTGCGCGCGACCACGTCGCATTACATCCTTCTGCGCCTCCTCAAGGAGGCCGGACTGACGTGGAGCGACATCAAACCGGCCGCCCTTTCACCGCAGGACGGCCTGGCCGCGTTCCAGCGCGGAGGATTGGACGCTTGGGTGATCTACGGCGTCATCGTCCAGCAGGCGCGCGCGGCGGGCGCTCAGATCCTGACCACCGGCTTGGGCCGCCTCTCGGGGAACTATGTGGTCGCCGCTTCAAGCGAGGCTCTGGAGGATCCCGCCCGGCGCGACGCCCTTGGCGACTACCTGCGCCGTTACCGCACGGTCTTGAACTGGATCAATGCGGACGATGAGCGCTGGGCCAAGGCGCGCTCCGATGCAACGGGGGTTCCCATCGCCTACTACCGGGAGGAAGCTAAGGCGAGGAGCGCCCGTCCCGCCTTGGTTCCCGTCAACGCCGCGGCGATTGCGTCCCAACAGCAAGTCGCCGACGTCTTCGCCGAAGCAGGCGTCCTGAGCCGCAAGGTCGATGTGCGTCCCTTATGGGATCCGCGCTTGAACGCTATAGTGTCGACATAACAGGGGCCGACCCATGAGCACCCCCAACCTCCAGCGACTAGCCGCCTTCGTCGCCGACCTCGATGGGCTTGTGTCCGCGGGCGTTGACGAGGCGAGCCTCCTGGCCCGCGGCAAGGCGCTTCTCGCTAATCTCGTCAAGACCGACGACTGGCTGCCGGACGCCTATGCGGCGGCGGATAAAGACCGGTATCAGCAGTATCTTCTCTATCGCGATCCGGCCGGACGTTTCAGCGTCGTCAGCTTCGTCTGGGGACCCGGGCAGTCCACGCCCGTGCACAATCACACGGTGTGGGGCCTCATCGGGGTGCTTCGGGGCGGAGAGCTCAGCCAAGGCTATGAGGCGACGTCAGCCGGACTACGTCCGTTCGGCGCCGAGCAGCGCCTAGAGCCGGGTGCGGTGGAGGCGGTCTCACCGGCGATTGGCGACATTCACCGCGTCGCCAACGCCTACGACAACGCGGTTTCTGTCAGCATTCACGTCTACGGCGCCGACATTGGAGCCGTGCGGCGTGCGACCTTCGACGCCGAGGGCCGACCCAAGAGCTTCATTTCCGGTTATGCGCCCACGCCCGCCCCTGACCTTTCCGGTCTGGGTCCGGCGCCCGCCTTGGCCGTTCAGGCCGGATCTTGACCCGAGCATCCGCCCATCCGGCCGATGTTCGGCTTGATCTTCTCGCGCGGCGCGAGATCGCACTTTTGGATGTCCGCGAGGAGGATCCCTACGCCAAGGCCCACCCGCTCTTCGCGGCCAACATGCCCCTGAGCCGCCTGGAGCTCGAAGCCTTCGACCGCCTCCCGCGCCGCGCCGTCAAGATCGTCCTTTACGACGACGGCGAAGGGCTTGCCGACGTGGCGGCGCACCGCCTCGAGGGATTGGGCTACACCGACGTTTGCGTCCTCGAGGGGGGGCTTGAGGGGTGGCGCAGGGCGGGATTTGAAGTCTTTCAAGACGTCAATTCTGCCAGCAAAGCGTTCGGCGAACTGGTCGAGACCCGTCGGGGCACGCCCTCCCTGGCCGCCCGAGATGCAAAGGCTTTGATAGACGGCGAACCCAATCTGGTGGTGCTCGACGCGCGGCGATGGGACGAGTACCAGACCATGAGCATTCCCCGCGGCGTTTCCGCGCCCGGGGCGGAACTGGTCCTGCGCGCCCGCGAGGCCGCGCCCGACCCCAGTACGACCATCATTGTCAACTGCGCCGGACGAACCCGAAGCATCATCGGGGCCCAGTCGCTTCTCAACGCGGGTTTGCCCAATCGCATTTTCGCCCTGCGAAACGGCGCCATCGGCTGGACCCTTGCGGGGCTTGAGCTGGAGCGCGGTCAGGGGCGCAAGGCTCCGGATCCAACGCCCGAGCGGGAGGCCGATGCGGTGGCGAGGGCTCGTGAGGTGGCCTACCGCGCCGGGGTCAAGCGGCTTGATCCAGACCAGGCGCGCGCCCTGGCCGGGGACGCCGCGCGCACCCTCTACCGTTTTGACGTGCGCACACCAGAGGAATTCGCCGCCGCCCCCTTTGAGGGGTTCCGCAACGTCCCTGGCGGGCAGCTCGTGCAGGAGACGGATATGGCGGCCCCCGTGCGCGGCGCCCGGATCATCCTCGCCGACGACCGAAGCGTTCGCGCCGACATGACCGCCTCCTGGCTCGCCCAGATGGCGTGGGAGGTCTATGTTTTGGACGGCCCCCCAAGCGGTGCGGCAAAGACCGGGCCATGGACGCCGTCGCGCTCGCCCCTTCCCCAGACGCCCTCCATTGATGTTCAAACCCTGAAGCGCCGGCTGAACGAGGGGTCTTTGACGGTTGTGGATCTTGCTCCGAGCCCCATCCACCGCCGCGGGCACATCCCTGGCGCCTGGTTCGCCATTCGCGCGCAGATCGACGCGGCGTTTAAGGCCCTTCCCAAAGACAAGACAATCGCCCTCACATCGCCCGACGGTGCGCTGGCCGCGTTCGCCGCAGCCGACCTCAGCGACGGCCCAGGCGCGGCCCCTCTAGTCCTTTCGGGCGGGACTGCGGCGTGGGCGGCCGCGGGACTACCCCTCGAAGCAGGACTTGAGCGCGCGGCCAATCCGCCCATCGATGTCTATAAGCGACCCTACGAGGGCACCGACCACGCCCAAGCGGCCATGCAGGCCTATCTCGATTGGGAGTTCGGTCTTGTGGCGCAGCTCGAGCGGGACGGCACGCACGGATTTTACGTCATCTGAGCCATGGGAGACGAACAGATGAGCCTGACCCTCTACTACGCCCCCGGCGCCTGTTCCCTGGTTCCGCATGTGGCGCTTGAGGAGGCGGGTGCGGCTTTCGACACCGTTCGCCTCAGCCTGGCCGACGGGGATCAGCGCAAGCCCGATTATCTGGTCGTCAATCCCAAGGGCCGGGTGCCGACCCTTGTGGTCTCCGGCCGGTCTCTCACGGAAGTGATCGCCATCCTCACCTATCTGGATCGCCGCTTTCCGGGAGCCGACATCTTGCCAGGACCTGATCCGTATCTGACGGGGCGCGCCTATGAGGTGATGAGCTGGTTCGCCTCAACCGTTCACGTGGCCTTCGCCCAGATCACGCGCGCCGAACGCTACGCAGACGATCCCCACGTGAAGAGCGCCCTCGCCGCGCCCGGGCGGGAGCGCTTCGTCCGCGCCCTCGACGCCATTGAAACCCTCGCCGCCTCCAAAGACGCCTGGCTTGTCGGAAACGCCTTCTCCGCCGTCGACGCCTACGCCCTCGTCATCCGTCGCTGGGCGGAGCGCATCGGGGTCGATCTGTCGGCCTATCCGGCATGGACCGCCAAGGCAGACCGTGCTCTGCAACGGCCTTCGGTTGTCCGCGCCCTAGCCCATGAATCGGCGCCGGTGTCGGCAGTTGCAGCCTAACCCTTTAAGACCAGCAATCGGTAGCATGAGAATTCCTCGCTAATCCAAAATCTTGATCCGCCTTATGAATACCGGGCAGATATTTGGAGACGGCCATGCCTGTGGAATTCATTGGCTTCATCGGGGCGCAGCACGCGTCGGAAATCCATCCCCCCTCGGGCCCTGTGCTCGACCGCGACTATGTGGAGACGGTCGCCAAAATACACGATGAGGGTGGTTTCGACCGGGCCCTGGTGGCGTTCGGATCGACGTCGCCGGAGAGCCAGCACATCGCTGCGCACGCCGCCTCCGTCACCCGCCGGCTTGGCTTTATGATTGCCCATCGACCGGGCTTCACCCAGCCCACGGTGGCCGCGCGCCAATTGGCCACCCTCGACCAACTGACCGGCGGACGCATCGCCGTGCACATCATCACCGGCGGCTCGGACGATGAGATGGCCCGTGACGGTGACCACACCACCAAGGACGTGCGCTACGCCAGGACGGAGGAGTATCTCGACATCGTCCGCCAGGAGTGGACCAGCGAACGGCCGTTCGACTATGAGGGCCGCTTTTATCAGGTCAAACAGGGCTTTGGGGCTGTGAAGCCGCTCCAGAAGCCGCATTTGCCCATCTATTTTGGCGGATCTTCGGATGAAGCCATTCCCGTCGCGGGCAAGCACGCAGACATCTACGCTCTGTGGGGGGAAACCCAGGCGCAGGTGCGCGAAACCATTGCGCGGGTGCGCGCCGCGGCGGCCAAACACGGGCGTAATCCGAGGTTCAGCCTCTCCCTTCGGCCAGTGCTGGCGGAAACAGAGGAGGCGGCATGGAAGCGGGCGGACCGAATAGTCGAACAGACCCGCGCCCTGCGCGAGTTGGCGGGGCTCAAGGTCAGCGACCACGCGCCGCCTAACGCCGGCTCGCAGCGCCTGTTGCAGGCGGCCGCCCAGGGCTCGCGCCTCGATAAACGCCTGTGGACCGGGGTCGCGGCCATCACCGGCGCCCAGGGCAACTCCACGGGCCTTGTGGGAACGCCGGAGCAGGTCGCCGACGCCCTCCTCGACTACTATCATCTGGGGGTGACCACCTTCCTCATCCGCGGGTTTGACCCGGTGGAGGACGCCGTCGGTTACGGTCGGGATCTGATTCCCCTGGTGCGCGAGCTTGTGGCGCGGCGGGACGCGGAGCCGGCGCGCGCGGCCGGCTGATGAGGGAGGCCGCCGCCGGACTGGTTCGACGCTCCCTGGTCCTGGCGACGGCCGGCTTCGTTCCCGGCGCCTGCACTCCCCCGCAGGCGCCGGGAACGGTGCTTTATGTGGCCAGTCAGAAGGGCGACACCCGCGCCGTGGTCGAGGCCTCGGGCGTCCTGACGCAGATGGCCTATAAGGTGGAATGGAGCGAGTTCGCCGCCGCCTCGCCCCTTCTTGAGGCTCTAGGCTCCTCGGCGGTGGACCTTGGCGGCGTGGGCGACGCGCCGTTCCTGTTCGCCTATGCCGCGGGATCGAAGATCAAGGCGGTGGCGGCGTTGCAATCGGCCGGCTCAGGCGCAGCGGTCGCCCTGCTCGTCCCCCGACGCTCGCCCATTGTCGCCGTAGCCGACCTGAAAGGCCGCCGCGTGGCGACGGGGAAGGGCTCGGTGGGGCATTATCTCCTCCTCCGGGCGATTGAGCGGGCGGGCCTGGGTTTTGACGCCGTGAAGGTCGTCTTCATGGCCCCTGGCGATTGTAAGGCCGCCCTTGAGCGGGGCGCTGTCGACGCCTGGGCGACGTGGGGTCCCTACATCGGTCTCGCCACCCTCCATGGGGGCGACCGAATTCTGACCGACGGTCGCGGACTTTTCTCGGGCTTCAGCTTCATGGCGGCCGGCGACAGGGCGATTTCCCACAAGCGCCCGCTGCTCAAGGATTTCATAACGCGCCTTGCACAGGCCTATCGCTGGGCCAAGGCCAACCCAGATCTGCATGCTGCAGTCCTCTCCCGAGAGACGGGACTGCCTTTCGATGTTGAGGCGGACGCCATCGGGCGCCAGGACGTGAGGCTTGTGCCGGTCACTCGGGATCTCGCACGCCTTGAGGCCTCGACGCTGGACCTCTTCCGCCGAGCCGGCGTCGCGTCAGTTCAGCCCCCTATCGACGCGGCATTCGATCCCTCGTTCGGCGCCGCGCTCGCCTAGGGGTGCGCCGGGGGCGCCAAGAGACGCGGTCATCCCTTCACCCAACGCGGCCGTGGATGGGTATGGCTCAAGCGGCCGCGTGCGGGAGCCTCCGCCAGCCCTCGGCCGGTTCAGCCTAAGGGCGTGTGGCCGACCTGGAGCGCGATGCGGCGCAAAGCCATCCCAGCGAGGGGACGGAGAACAAGGCCGATAAGGTCTATGGCCGCATGGAGGGTCATGGCCTGAACCAGGCTTCCGGTCAGGAGATAGACCATGGTCAACATCACGCCGGCGGCCCCGGTGGCCAGGACGCCTACAAACCCCTGATAGAGGTGGCAAATCGCGAAGATTGCGATCGGCGCAATGAATGAGCATTCCGCGGAGGCGCCGTAATTTGATAGCGCGGTGGGGATGAAGCCTCTGAAGAGGAGCTCCTCGCCAACCCCCGCGACCACGGCCATGATCGAGCAGTAGCCGACCTCGGGCATGGTGCGGGGGAGGAGGATATGGATGTCGCCCAGAGCCAGGGGGGGCATTGATTTTGTGAGGAGCGGCAGGACCTCCACCACCAGAACCAGGAGGAGGATTTCAAGTGCGGTCTTCACTGACCAGAAACCCGTCACGTCTCGGCCCGAGACGCCGGTCAAGGCTGTCACTGCACTCGCCAAGCCAGCGATGCGGTCCCCGGGCGTCAAGGCGCTTTGGAGGGTGTTCGACGCCCAAAGGGCGAGGGCGGGGACGAGGGCCATGGCGGCGATCTGGCGTGTAATTTTATGCCGAAAAAACTGCGTCCTCTTTTCAGGCGTGTTTTCCGCCCGCAGCGCGCGGATGCGACCCGTTCCGTCAAGGATATAGAGGCCGAGCGCGGCAAGGACGAACGGCAAAAGGACCTGTGGTGCAATCATGACCTTACCTAGCGGCGATTAGGCTGCGTAAACAGCTTTGGAGGACAGCGACTTGACGCGAAACGATACATAATTTATGTAATACATAAAGAAATTTATGAGATCAAGATGGACCCGACCCACGCCAAACTGATTCGCGGGAGCCGGCGGCTGGCCTTCGCCTTCACCGCCCTATTTTGGACCGGAGCGCTCTGGCTCTTCTCCGAGGCGGCGTGGCGGCCGCTTAAGGGCGTCGTCGCGTCAAGCGGCGGGGGTCTAGCCGGCGCCGCATGGGCGAGGCTGTTCGACGCGCTCCTGGCGGAAGCGCCGGCGTTCGCCTTGATGGGCGCCCTTTGGACGGCTCGCGGCCTCTTCCATCGCTTTGCGCTTGGGGATGCGCTCACGCCGGCGTCGGGGCGGTCCTTAAGTCTGATCGGATTATGGTTCCTTGCGAGCGCCCTGGTGTCGAGCCTCGTTCCTAGCCGGAGCGTCCCCGAAAGCGGCGTCTTCATCGCTCCGCCAGGCGTGAGCATGGAGATTGTCTTGGGATGCGTGGGGGCGGCGCTCGTGCTGCTCGGGCGCGCCTTCGCCGCCGCCGCCGCCATCAAGGCCGACCACGATCAAATCGTCTAGTCCATGCCCGTGATTGTCCGCCTCGATGTCATGCTGGCCCTGCGCAAGGCCAAGGCCAAGGACGTGGCTGAGAAAATCGGCCTCAGCGAAACGAACCTCTCCCTCCTCAGGTCGGGCAAGGTGAAGGGCGTTCGGTTCGACACCCTCGCCAAGCTTTGCGAAGTTTTGGAGTGCAAACCCGGGGATATATTGGACTTTGAACCTTAGTCCCTGGCTTGGCCGTCCGACGCCTGCGTCCGAACGCCCTTCGGCGGCCGCATTTTGGCGCCGGCGCCCAATAGCGCCATGAGAAGGCCGTCAAACACCAGATGCGTGCTGAAAACGCCCATAGCCCCGCCCACCACTAGGGCGGTTCCACAGAGAGTCAGGCCTAAAGTAAAGACGCGAAAGCTGAAGCCGCGCCTGGCGGCGCCCCGCGAGACGGCGGCAAGGAGGAGGCCTCCCGCCGCTATGAGTGCAAGCACGCCCGCTACGACATTCAAAATCCACGGTAAAGACATAGGAGCCCTCCAATGAAGGTTCGCACAGCCTAGGATCGCTAAGAAACAGATCCACGCAAGGTTTACGGGAAGGCCGAAAGTCGCAACTGAAATTTATGGCGCCCGCCCTTAACCGCTCAACGCGTCCAGATCTGTGATCTGCACAAGGGGGGAACGAGACAGCCCGTCACCTTCAGCCTGTCGGGTCCAACCGGGGCGAGTTCGCCCTTATAGGTGTGGCCGTCGCGAGGGTTGTAAATGGCGCCGCCGACCCAGCGTGGCGGTCCCCCGGACATGCCGGTGATGATGGTCAGCCCCAGGAGTTTACGCTCACGCAAGGCCGGGTCCTTGTTGAGGCTGTCGGTCTGGCCTGAACCGGCCGGCAGCGCCGGGGAGGGCGCGAGGCGTCCGCATACCGCTGCCCCGCAAGCGTAAATCTCCACGGCTCCGTCTTCCGCCGTTTTCCACACCCCCAGAATGGATCGCGCATTGTCTTCCTCGCTGACCGCGAGTGTTGGCGCCAACACGGTCACGGCGGCGCAGAGGGCGAGGATTTTCACAGGCGGCGGTCCTTCTTGCGTTCGGGCGACACGGTGGTCGATGGGGGCGAAAGCGACATTGGTCGAGGGGGTCGGCGCAGAGCCTAGGCGTTGGGAGCGGTCAGATGTCGGTCAAGGTGAGGCTCACCCCGCCGGCCAGGGCCGCGAACTCCGGCCCGAACGCGGTCGCTGGCGTGTGTGCGCCAGGCTTGGCCTGTCCGCTAAGAACGGCCTCCGCTGCGAGGACAGCGAGCTCGGCGGTCATGGCGTAGCCTTCCCCGCCTTCCAGAAGTCCAAGGGTCCCGCGGCTCCCCCGGCGTCCCTCCACCCAAACTCGGGAGACAGGCGTTGGGGCCGCCGCTGCTGGTGCGGCGTGTCCGGCGGCGGCCACGAGGCTCTGGCGAACCGGGGCGACCCTGAGGAGCGTCGGAAGCACCGGGGCGACGGCGCAGAGGACGAGGGCCTGGGCGGTCGCCATGGGGACGCCGGCGATGATGCGGCGCGCGCCCACGGCGCGCCTGGCGGCCGCCAGCTCGGCCAGGGGCGCGCTGGCGAAGGCCACGACAGTTCCGTCCCTCTTCCTGGCTTTCCATCGCGCGCGCGCCAAGGGACGGCGCCGTGGCTGGCCGTCCTCAATCTCGACGCCGCCTCCGGCGAGGACCGCCAGGGTGCTCTGGGACACGGCTGGAGAGCTGAAAGCCGTCCCGGCCGCGACCGAAAGGCGAAGCCACTCCGCGCCTCCGAGACGGCGGGAGACCTGGACGGCGAGACTGTCCGTCGCCGCGACGCCAAATCCAGCCCCGCCGATCAGAACGATCCCCGCGCTCTTGGCCTCAGCATCCCGCGCAAGCAGGCCTTCCAGCGCTGCGAACTCGCCGCTGAGATCGATGTAGGGCGTCCGCGAAGCTAGGGCTGCGTTTATCAAGGGGACGCTGGAGCGGGCGAACGGTCCTGCGACGTTGACGATGAGCCGACCCGCGGCGAGGGCGCGGCCCAAAGCCTCCTTGTCCTCCAGGGCTGCGGCCCGCACTTCAAGGTCGTGTGCCGCCCCAAGGCGCGTGAGGGCGGGCGAGTTTCTTCCGGCGAGGATCGGCCGGTGTCCCCGGGCCAGGGCCTGCGCCAGGACAAGGCCCCCGGTGACGCCGGTTGCGCCGTAGAGGACCCAGCGCCCAGAGTGATCATTTGCTAACTTCATGGGCATGGCTTTATGCCCCAAGGCCCCGGTCAATCATCTGAATAAGCTCGCTCGCCAGCTGGCTCGCCGGTCGCGGCAGCTCTGCAAATTGCGCCATGCGGGCGATCTGACCCAACATGCCAAGAATAAGGGCCGCGGAGAGCTGCGGGTTGACGTCCCCGCGAATGCGGCCGCGCATCTGTTCTTGCTCAATGAGGCGTCGCATGGAGCCCACAAGGCCGATGGAGCGGACCTCGGTCGGCAAATCCCGCCAGTATCGGCGCACGTTCTCAAGCACGTAACAGACGCAGTCCGGCGAGGCCTCGATGAAGTCCAGGGCGTGTCTGAGGGCGCTTTCCAGGGTTGCGCCGGAGCGGAGAAAGCTCACTGCCACGTGGCGATAGCAGACTTCGAACAAGGTTTGCGCCAACGCCTCCTTGCTCTCAAAGTGCTTGAACATGGCGGGATTGCTGAAACCGGACCGCGCAGCTATGTCGCGGATCGAGACCCCGTCGACCCCCCGATGGGCGAAGAGCTCCAAGGCGGCGCCCAGGACGGCCCGTTTGGCGGGCGGATAGTCCTCAGACACGACGAAGGCGGACGGTGAAGGGATCATGCATAAGAGTTAGCATTTGATCACCCTCATGTCATCCCCTGCGCCTTCCCGGCCGATGTACGCCGGTGCGGCCAAGACCGCGCCGCCCCCGTCCCCCAGGGCTCGCGTCTGGGCCCGCGTCTGGGCCCGCGTCTGGGCCCGGCCCAGGTGATCCGCGTTTGGTCGGCGGCGGCGTCGCGTCAATCTTGCCTTCACGCCGCGCTGAGTGTTTGAATCGTCTCGAGCGAAAGGTTCAGCAGACGTCGCGCCCGGCGGCCGAAGCCGGACGTCGCAAGAGCAGCGTCCATGCCCGCCCCGATCGTGTTTTTCGACATTGCCGGCCCCGACATGACGCGTCAGGCCCAATTCTATCGCGACGTGTTCGACTGGGATGTGGCCGATGACGGGCGCTTTTCGGCGCCCGTCGTCGGTCCGCTGGCGGGCGCCGTGCGCCAGGATCCCGCCGACAAGATCATCTACGTGGGCGTGGAGGACATCCTAGCCGCCCTCGCCAAGATCAACGCCCTCGGCGGCGCGACGATCCTCCCACGCCTGGCGGTTAAAGGGACCGTGGTTCTCGCCCTTTTCAAAGACCCGGCGGGCAACGCCATGGGCCTCGTCGAGCTGAAGGACGGCGCGCCCCTCGTGCCTTAAATTGGCGGCGCCGGCCGCACGCTCGCCTCACGGGGCGGGACGCCACCCGGACCAGACGGCTTCGGACACCTTAAGTTTGGCCGGGATGGCGCCGAGATCCTGCATGACGTCCGCCGCCGCTTGCTGGCGCGCGAGAACCTCGCGGGTGAGGGGATCCACCGCCAGGGGCCCCCGTCGCAGGCTCGCCCAGACGATGTCGGTGGGAAGGCCGCTCGCCCCGGAGACGATCTGGACCAGCTGGGCCTCATGGCGCGCGCCCCAAGCCGCCTCCGCACGCAAGACATCCAAAAGCTGGGTGAGGGCCTGCGGCGTCCGAGCGATCACGCGCTCAGAGGCGAGGTAGAAGGCGTCCGTTCGCGGAAGGACGGCTCCAGAAATCAGGATCCGCGCCTTCTGATCGCGTTCGGCCAGCGCCAGAAAGGGATCCCAAATGGCCCAGGCGTCGACGGCCCCGCGAGCGAAGGCGCTGGCCGCGTCGCTTGGGGCGAGGTAGACCGCCTGGACTTCGGCGAGGGTCAGGCCCGCGCTGGCGAGGGCGTTGGCCGTCAGAAGGTGGGCCGAGGACGCCTTAGTGACGGCGATCCGCTTGCCCCTGAGCTCAGCCACGCTTCTGATCTTGGATGCAGCAGGAACGATTAGCGCCTCGCCCTGGCCGCTGATGGGCTGAACCGCCACATATTCGATGGCCGCGTGGGCGGCCTGGGCGAAGATCGGCGGGGTGTCCCCCGTCGCCCCGAAATCCACCGCGCCTGCGTTCATCGCCTCCAGGAGCGGCGGTCCGGACGGAAACTCCACCCATTTCAGCATGACTGGCCGCATGAGCTGATCGACCACGCCGCGGGATCGGGCCAGCAACAAGACGCCGTTTTTCTGGTAGCCGATGGCGATGGCGGCGTGGGTCTCGGGGGCGGCGCCGCAACTCGCCGCGAGGGCGCCGAGGGCCCCTGCGCCCAGGGCGCGTCTCGTGACGCCTGCGGCGCGGTTGGTTGGAGGGCCCCCGGTCATGGCCTGCAAGTATCGGCTCCTCACGTCGCGTTCGCCGCCGAGAAATTCTAGGGCCGCTTGAAGCGGGGCCAAAGAGCGGCCCGCCGCCGGCCTGGTCCCTCGGCCCGCTCATGAGGAGGGCTCAACAGACGCTGTAGAATAAGTCATGCCCCAAGCCCGCCTTCGCCCGCTATGGTCTCTCCCGATTTTCATGTGCGGCCGCCCATACTGACCCGCGGCGAGGGCGAAAACGAGGTTGGACATGACTGTTGTGACGACACCCTTTCCGGTTTGGAACGCCGCCCCGACCGAAGGGCCGGTCCTTAAGGCTGACGCATTCAAAGACGCCCTCGCCCGCCTCGCCAGCGGCCTGGCCATCATAACCTGTAACCAGGGCGAGGCGGCGCAGGGGATCCTGGTCAGCTCCATCACCGGGCTCTCCCTTGATCCCCCAAGGTTCCTGTTCTGCGTTCGGCGCGCAGCCTCGGCCCATGACGCCCTCGCCGCCGCCGCTGTGTGCGGCGTCAGCATCCTCTCGGCGGAGGACGTAGGTGAAGCCTTGACCTTCGTGGATCCGGAACAGCGCCACCAACGCTTCTCAAGCGCAAACTGGAGCCGCGATCCGGCGACGCCGCCGCTCCTGGGCACCAGCCTGACGGCCGCCGCCTGCGTCGTCGACACGGTCATCGATGCGGGCACTCACTCCATTCTCATCGTGCGCGCCACGCGCGTGGCGGTTCGCTCTGGAGACCCCTTGGTCTCCTTCAACCGCGATATGCGCCGCCTTGAGGCGGGCTCAGGCGGCCGGGCTCAGGCGGCCGGGCCGGGTGACCCGTCCCTCCGGCGCGCGGCGTCTTAGGCAGGCCCCAGGTCAGGGCGCCCGGGCGAGGATCAGCTCGTCATCCATCACCGTCCCTACGGGAAATTTATAGGCGCCGACGGCCTTGAATCCGTATCGATCATAAAGCCGCAGCGCCTTGTGATTGCCGCTCCATACGCCGATCAGGATCTCCCGGCCGGCGAGGTGGGCGAGGCCGCGCTCCAGGAGCGTGCGTCCCAGGCCGTGTCCCTGGGCGGCGTGGGAGACGTAGAGCCGCTTGACCTCGCCTGCGTCTGGGCCGGCGCCGGGATAGGGCAGCGCATTGTCCCCGCACTGCACGTAGGCCGCCAGGCCTGCTTCGCCTTCGGCCACCAAGACGGCGTTGCGGGTGTCTGCGATCCAGCCGCGTACGGCCTCAAGACTGTAGCTCTCAGCCAGGAAGGTCTGAAGGTCCTCGTGGGGGTAATTCATCTGAAAGCCCTCGACGAAGGTCTCGCAGAACGTCGTTCTCGCCAGGCTCGCCAGGGCGTCGGCGTCGTCAAAACGGGCTGATCTAATCTCAAGGCGGGACATGGCGCCGTCTAACGCGCCAAGGGCGTCGGCGAAAGAGGCAGAGGCGGCGGCGAGGGCGTCGTTGGGCGCTTCCACCGACGCGCCGGGAATGGAACACTGTCGCAAGCCTTCAAGGAACGCCAGAGGCAGGGAATGGAACCGTCGGCATCATGAATACTGCACTTTTCACGCACCGGGACATGATCGCCCACCAGCCCACCGAGCATCCCGAGCGCGGCTCCCATCCCGAGCGGCCCGAGCGGCTTGAGGTGGTTCTGTCGTCCTTGACGGGCGTAGGTCTGGAGGAGCGGCAAGCGCCGATCGTGGAGCGGGCGGATCTTGAAAGGGTCCATCCGGCGGGCTTCGTAGACGCCATCGCGGCCCTTGCGCCAACCCAGGGCGTGGTGCGCCTAGACGAGGACACGGCCCTATCGCCCGGAAGCCTCAAGGCCGCGCTTTTAGCCGCTGGCGCCGTCGCCGAGGCCGCAAAAGCTGTTATGGGCGGCGAGTTTGATCGGGCCTTTTGCGCCGTGCGGCCCCCAGGTCATCACGCCGAACCGAGCCTAGCCATGGGGTTCTGCGTCTTCTCCAATATCGCCGTGGGCGCCCTTGCGGCCCGGGCCGAGGGGGCGGGCCGCGTGGCTGTCGTGGATTTCGACGTCCATCATGGCAACGGCACCCAGGCGGTTTTCCAGAGCGACCCCAGTCTTTATTTCGCGTCCGTCCACCAGTGGCCCCTCTATCCTGGAACCGGGCGGGAGACGGAACGCGGGGCGGGCAACGTCCACAATGTCACCGTCCCGCCTGGCGCGCCTCGAGAGGTGTGGCGGCGCTGCTTCGAGACCCTGATGGACGGGCTTGAGGCCTTCGCGCCGGACCTCATCCTCATCTCGGCGGGCTTCGACGCCCACGCGCGCGATCCTCTGGCGCAGCAGAACCTTGAGGCGGAGGACTTCGCCTGGGCGACCCGCGCCGTGGCGACCGTCGCGCGGAAGACATCCAAGGGGCGTATTGTTTCGTCTCTTGAGGGCGGGTACGACCTCGAGGCGCTGGGCCGCTCGGCGTTCGCGCACGTGAAGGCCTTGCAGGAGGGGTAAGGGTTCAGATGGGTGAGGGGGTCCCGGTTCCTGCCAAGCAGGGATTGATCGTGCTCGCACGCCATGGCGAGCCCGCCCTCTCGCGGCGGATACGCCTCAACGCGGACGGCTACCGGCGTTGGTGGGCGGCCTATGAGGAGGGCGGCATCCTGAAAGATCAACGCCCGCCCAGCGGCCTCCTGGAGCTGGCCCGCGGCGCGGATTACGTCTTCGCCTCCACCCGCAAACGCGCCGTGGAGACGGCCGACGCCGTGGTTCAGGGAAAACACTTCGTCCGCGATCACGTCTTCATTGAGGCGCCCCTGCCGCCTCCGCCTCTGCCGCGGTTCGTTAAGCTTAAGCCCCGCACATGGGGTTTTCTCGCCCGGGTGGCTTGGTGGTACTTCGGCCATCATGAGGGACAAGAGACCAAACGTCAGGCTAGCGAGCGGGCTGAGCTTGCGGCGGATCGCCTCATCGCCGCAGCCAAAGACGGCGCGACGGTGCTTCTCCTGGCCCACGGCTTTTTCAACTTGATGGTGGGACGGGCTTTGAAGCGTCGCGGCTGGCGCCAGAAGGAGGGGCGGGGGTACACCTATTGGGCTACGCGCCGCTTCAGCCCTGGTCCCAAGGCGCGATAAGGCCGTTGCGAGGCCCGAACGGCCTCGTTAGGTTGGGCCATGGCTGATGCGGCTGCGCCATCGTCCGAACTTGACGCCCTGTCCTTCGAACAGGCGCTCGCGGAGCTTGAGCGCATCGTGGCTGAGCTCGAGTCCGGCCAGGCCCCCCTGGAACGGTCCATTGAGATGTATGAGCGCGGAGCCCGGCTTAAGGGACACTGCGAGGCGCGCCTGAAAGCCGCGCAGATGAGGGTTGAGCGCATTGTCGTGGGTCAGACCGGGGAGGCGGTTCGGGCGGATCCGGCCGAGTTCCCCTAATGTCCATGTCCGCGCAAGCCCGCCCGACGCTCGAACGGAGGCTGGCTGAGGCGGCTGATCTTGTCACGGTCGCTCTGGACGAACTTCTGCCTCGGGGCGAAGGGCGCGAGCAGAGGCTCACCGAGGCCATGCGGTACGCGGCCCTGGGTCCGGGCCAACGTCTTCGCCCCTATTTCGCCCTTGAAGCCGCGCGTCTTTTCGATGTTGAGGAGCGTAGCGTGCTGCGCGCGGCGTGCGCGCTGGAATGCGTCCACGCCTCCAGTCTGGTGCACGATGATTTGCCGGCCATGGATGACGACGACCGGCGCAGGGGTCGTCTGACGGTCCATCGGCAGTATGACGAAGCCACCGCGATACTTGTGGGGGACGCTCTGCAGTCTGCGGGTTTTGAAATCATGGCCCACCCCGACACCCATGAGGACGGTGCGGTGCGGGCTGAGCTTGTCTACCGCCTGGCCCGGGCGTCCGGAGCGCGGGGCATGGCCGGGGGGCAGATGATCGACCTCCTCGGGACTGACGACGACCTTGGGCAGGCGGCGCGCATGCAACGCATGAAAACCGGCGCCCTCATCGCCTTCGCCTTCGAAATCCCCATGATCATTGCAAGACCCGCGGATGGAAAGCGCGCGGCCCTGCGCAGCTTCGCCCAGGATTTGGGCCTCGCCTACAGGATCATCGACGATCTTTTAGATTCCCAAGGCCGGCGGAGCCTTCTACGCAAGGCCGCCGCGCCCCGTAACGGCGCCGACGGCGCGGCCCATGGCCGCCTTGCGCTCCTGTCGGCCCAATGCAAGGCGCACCTCGATATTTTCGGCGAGGACGCAAACTATCTGCGGGAGAGCGTCGATTTCGTGCTAGACCGCCACGCTTAACCCTAAAGTAAGGCCGCTTCGGCCGTGAGGTTAGATGCCGCCTTTCACCCCCCTGCTCGATAAGGTTCACTCCCCGGCGGACACCCGCGAGCTTTCTATTCCTGAACTGCGCCAGCTTGCAGATGAGCTTCGCGCGGAGACCATCGATGCAGTGTCCACGACTGGCGGCCACCTTGGGGCCGGACTCGGCGTGGTGGAGCTGACGGTGGCTTTACATCATGTGTTCGACACGCCGCGGGATATTCTTATCTGGGACGTGGGGCATCAGGCCTATCCGCATAAGATCCTGACCGGTCGGCGTGACCGGATCCGCACCCTGCGTCAAGGCGGCGGCCTTTCCGGCTTCACCAAGCGCGCCGAGAGCGTCTACGACCCGTTCGGCGCAGCCCACGCCGCCACCTCCATCTCCGCCGCCGTGGGCTTTGCGGCGGCGCGCAACGCCAAAGGCGAAGATAATCGCGTGGTCGCCGTCATTGGCGACGGCTCCATGAGCGCAGGCATGGCCTACGAGGCCATGAATAACGCCGCGGACGCCGCCAAACAGCTCACGGTCATCCTCAATGACAACGACATGTCCATCGCACCGCCCGTGGGGAGCATGAGCGCCTATCTGGCCCGCGAAGTGTCTGGCGGCATGTACCAGTCCATCCGCCACCTCGGACGGGCGGTCACGTCCGTCCTGCCCAAGCCCCTGAAAGAAGCGGCCCGCAAGGCGGAAAGCTTCACCCGCTCCATGGCCACGGGGGGCGCCCTTTTTGAAGCCCTGGGTTTCTACTACGTGGGGCCCATCGACGGTCACAACCTCGAGCACCTCGTGCCGGTGTTGCGCAATGTGCGCAACATCAAGGACCGACCGGTGCTGGTGCACGTGGTCACCCAGAAGGGGAAGGGCTATGCGCCGGCGGAGAACGCGGCGGACAAGTACCACGGCGTCGTCAAATTCGACGTGGTCACCGGAAAGCAGGCCAAGCCCAAGGCGAATGCGCCAAGCTACCAGAACGTATTTGGCTCCGAGCTTGTGAAGCGCGGCGAGCGCGACGATCGGGTCATGGCCATCACCGCCGCCATGCCGTCCGGGACCGGCGTCGACCTCTTCGGCGCCCGCTTCCCGGACCGCACATTCGATGTGGGCATCGCCGAACAACACGCGGTGACCTTCGCCGCCGGCCTCGCTGCGGACGGCATGAAGCCGTTCTGCGCCATCTACTCCACCTTCCTGCAACGCGGGTACGATCAGGTGGTGCACGATGTGGCGATCCAGTCCCTGCCTGTCCGCTTCGCCCTGGACCGGGCGGGTCTCGTAGGGGCGGACGGCCCCACCCACGCGGGCTCTTTTGATATTGGTTATCTCGGCGCCCTGCCAGGCTTTGTCCTCATGGCGCCGTCCGACGAGGCGGAGCTCGCGGGCATGATCGCCACGGCCTGCGGCATCGACGACCGGCCCTGCGCCATTCGCTACCCCAGAGGCGAGGGCGTCGGCGTGGAGATACCCGCCCTCGCCGAGGCCCTCGCTATCGGCAAGGGCAGAATCGTGCGCGAAGGCGGAACCATCGCCATCCTATCCCTTGGCACCCGTTTGGCGGACTGCCTGAAGGCGGCCGATCAGCTGGCGGCCCGGGGCTTGTCCTGCACCGTGGCCGACGCCCGGTTCGCCAAGCCTCTGGACGAGGATCTGATCTTGCGTCTGGCGCGAGAGCATGAGGCGATGATCATCGTCGAGGAAGGCGCCGTGGGCGGCTTCGGCGCGTTCGTACTGCATTTCCTGGCCTCAAGCGGCGCCCTGGATCGGGGACTGAAGATCCGCACCTTGACCCTTCCCGATCGGTTTCAGGACCAGGACCGGCCCGAAGCGATGATCGCCGAGGCAGGCCTCGACGCCGAGGGCGTGCTTCACGCCGCCCTCGCCGTCTTGGGCGTGGGCGCGGCGGGCGGCGCTCGACGGGCCTGAGGCCCGACGTCAGCCCGTTTGAACATGACACGCGGCCATGTCCATCGGCGCAGCCGTCGGCGTGGCTCAGGTGGCGAATAAGAGGCGTTCGACCAGGCTCGGATTGCCCTTGGTGGAGACCAGGCGAAGGTTGGCGCGCGGGCTAACCGGGCCTTGCACAGACGGTCGGCAAGTTCGACGGTCGTCTCCTGTGGCCGCAGCCTTGCCCCCGCGGCGGCGCTAAACCCGCTGGAAAATCCGCGGCCGGTCATGCGCAACACCCCCGACGGCACAACCGATGCGCCGGCTCGGCGAGGTCGCCTCAGGGAACGCCGCCTCATCGCCGTCGTCAACCCATCCGCCTCGTGACGGCGTCGGGCAGGCCGAAGGGATCTCCCCGTGCCCATCGGTAAGGTTAGGTCGTTGACCGCAATCCGGATCCAGAACCGCTAGTCGACCGACGAGACGACAGCGCCCTCGCCTTAGACGTCGGCCACGTCGCAGACCTGGCTGCGCGCGGCGGCGGCGCCGGGACTTGGGGGACGTCGTCGCCACAGCGTGACCTGGTCTTGGGCTAGAGGGCCTTGGGTGGCCTCGTCTGTGAGCATGACCCGGAGGCGGCCCAAAGCACCGTGGCGATTGCAGCGCGGATCATGATCCAGGTTAGTCTGATCAAGCCAATCCTGTGGTTAAACTCCTGAGGCGGCGCAGACGTCGCCGGTCTCGAGCGTAGATCAGATCGCGCGCGCTCGCTCGGTTTCGCGCCCGGTCCAGGGAAGGTGAACGTGCGACGTCGCTTTTGGGGCTTCCCCGCCGTTTGGGCTTGTCAGCTTCTTGTGGGCTGCGGCGCGCCTGTGCTGAGCCCGGGTGGGCCGGTGGGACAGGGCGATGTCAAGGTGATGTTCGACGCGGTGGCGCTTATGCTGACCATCGTCGTTCCGACTATCCTGCTGACGCTGGCCTGCGCGTGGTGGTTTCGCGCGTCCAACACGCGCGCCAAGCGGTTGCCGACTTTTGCCTATTCCGGCCGAATCGAGCTGGTGGTGTGGGCTATCCCGCTCCTGACCATCATGTTCCTGGGGGGCATGATCTGGACCAGTTCGCATGACCTGGACCCGGCCAAGCCCCTCGAGGCGCCGGGCGGCAAACCCCTGGAGGTGCAGGTCGTATCGCTAGATTGGAAGTGGCTGTTCATCTACCCGCAGGAGGGGGTGGCCAGCGTGAACGCCTTAGCGGCGCCGATCGGGCGGCCGATTCATTTCCAGCTGACGTCCGCCAGCGTGATGAACGCGTTCTTCGTGCCCCAGCTGGGCTCGATGATCTACACCATGAACGGCATGGCGGATAACCTGAACCTTCAGGCCGACAAGCCAGGCGACTACCCTGGCCTCTCCACGATGATCAGCGGCGACGGGTTCGCCGACATGCACTTTGATCTGCACGCCGTCACACCGGACCAGTTCGCGGCCTGGATCGCCGCCGCCAAGGCGGCCGGTCCCACCCTCGACGCCGCAGCCTATGCGGCCCTGTCGCGCCAAGGCGTCACGACGAGGGCCTTCACCTATCGCGCCGTGCAGCCGGGCCTGTTCCAGGCCATCGTCAGCCAACGGATCGCGCCGGCGCCCGGCCCTGCGCAAAGGGCCCGGTCCAACCCTCAGGTCTTCCCCAAGTCCCTGGAGCCGTAATGAGTTTTCTTTTCGGCAAGCTGAGCTGGAGCGCCGTGCCCCTCGACCAACCGCTGCCGATGGTCTCGGCGGGGGTGATCGGTCTGGCGCTGGCGGGCGTGGCGATATGGGTCATCCGCAAAGGGTGGGCGCCGTATCTGTGGCGGGAGTGGATCACCAGCGTCGATCATAAGCGGATCGGGGTGATGTATTGCGTGCTGGCCCTGGTGATGCTGCTGCGCGGCTTTTCAGATGCGATCCTGATGCGCTCGCAACAGGCCGTGGCCTTTCATGCCCCAGGGTTCCTGCCGCCCGAGCATTACAACCAGATTTTCTCCGCCCACGGCACGATCATGATCTTTTTCGTGGGCATGCCGTTCATGTTCGGGCTCATGAATTTCGTGCTGCCGCTCCAACTCGGCGTGCGGGACGTCGCGTTTCCGACGCTCAACTCCGTGGCGTTCTGGCTCACCTGCTCGGGCGCGCTTCTGGTCAACATCTCCCTGGTGGTCGGTGAATTCCAGCGGACCGGATGGTTGCCCTATCCCCCCTTGTCGGAGATCGCCTATTCGCCCGGGGTAGGGGTGGATTATTGGCTCTGGGCCCTTTCCATCTCCGGGGTCGGCTCGCTCATCGGGGGCATAAACCTCGTCACGACCATTCTGAAGATGCGCGCGCCGGGCATGAATTATATGCGCATGCCGATGTTCTGCTGGACCGCCTTGGCCTCCAATCTCTTGATCGTCGCGGCCTTCCCCATCCTCACCGCCACGTCGGCCATGCTGCTTTTGGACCGCTATGTCGGCTTCCACTTTTTCACCAATACTGGCGGCGGAAATATGATGATGTTCATGAACCTCATCTGGGCGTGGGGTCATCCCGAGGTTTACATCCTTATACTGCCAGCGTTCGGCATTTTTTCGGAAGTCATATCCACCTTCTCAGGCAAGCCTCTGTTCGGCTACCGGTCCATGGTGCTTGCGACTCTGGCGATCTGTGTTTTAGCCTTCATGGTCTGGCTGCACCATTTCTTCACCATGGGCGCGGGCGCCAACGTCAACGCTGTGTTCGGGATCCTGACCACCGTCATCGCCGTCCCAACGGGCGTTAAGGTGTTCAACTGGCTGTTCACCCTCTATGGCGGGAGCGTGCGCTTCTCCAGCGCGCTGCTGTGGTCGCTGGGCTTCATGGTGACCTTCGTGATCGGAGGCATGACGGGGGTGCTGCTTGCGGTGCCGCCGGCGGATTTCCTCCTGCACAACAGCCTGTTCCTCGTCGCCCATTTTCACAATGTGATCATCGGCGGGGTGCTGTTCGGCGCCTTCGCCGGCTACACCTATTGGTTTCCCAAGGCGTTCGGGTTTCGCCTGCACGAAGGGATCGGCAAGGCGGCGTTCTGGTTCTGGCTGACGGGATTCTATGTCGCCTTTATGCCGCTCTATTGGCTCGGCTTCCTGGGCATGACCCGGCGGATGCAGCATTATGACGTGGCGGCATGGCGGCCGTGGCTGCTTGTGGCCGGGGCGGGCGTGGGCCTCATCCTGATCGGCGTCGTCCTGCAGGCCATTCAGCTGTTCACCAGCATCCGGGACCGGGAAAGCTTGCGCGACACGACAGGCGATCCCTGGGATGGTCGTTCCCTCGAGTGGGCCACATCCTCACCGCCGCCAGTCTTCAACTTTGCAGTCCTACCGAATGTGCAAAGTGAAGACGCCTACTGGAGCATGAAATCCGCGGCGCGAGAGCAGCAACGCTTGGCGCGGGAGCCGGACTATCAAGCCATCGAAATGCCGCGCAATTCGCCGACCGGGGTGGTGTGCGCATTCTTCGCCACGGTCGTCGGTTTCGCCCTCATCTGGCATATCTGGTGGTTGGCGATCTTCGGCCTGATCGGCGCCTACGCGACCTTTGCTGTGTTTGCTTGGCGCGACATCACGGAGGAAGAAATCTCGGCGGCGGAGGTTGGCCGCATGGATCGCGAAAACCGCGAGGCCCGCATTGAGGCCTTGCATGCGGCGGACCGAGCATGAGCGCCGCCGCCGATCCCCGTCCTCTGGGGGGCAATCGGGCTGATCGGCGAGGACCAAGCACGGGCGCTGGCCGAGATGGGCCGGCGTCCACGCGGATCGTGGTCGGCTTTGGGTTCTGGATATTCCTCCTGTCCGACATCGTCATGTTCTCGGCCTTCTTCGCCGCCTACGCCGTCTTGGCCGGCGCAACGGCGGGCGGGCCGAGCGGGCTGCAGCTTTTCGACCTGAAAAGCGTGGCCTGGGAGACAGGCTGTCTCCTGCTGTCGTCCTTCGCCTGCGGCGTCGCCAGCGTGGGGGCGACGCTGAAGAGCTTCAGGATCTTTCAGATCGCCATGGCGGCCACCTTCGTCCTTGGCGCCCTCTTCTTGGGGCTGGAGATCAAGGAGTTCGTGGGCCTCGTCGCGCGCGGCGCCGGCCCCCAGCGAAGCGCCTTTCTGTCAGCGTTTTTCGCCCTGGTGGGATGTCACGGACTGCACGTCACCATAGGCCTGCTCTGGCTTCTCACCATGATGGCGCAGGTCCAGTCCAAGGGGTTTCGCGAGGATATCCAGCGGCGCATCCTCTGCTTCAACCTGTTTTGGCATGCGTTGGACATCATTTGGGTGGGCGTCTTCACCATCGTCTATCTGCTCGGAGCCGGCCTATGAGCGATGCGCCCGCCAACCCGATCCAAGACGAGGATCCGCCGCCTGTGGAGGACGCAGCGGAGGACGGCGGCGTTAGGGGCGCCCTGATCCGCTATGGGATCGGCCTCGTCCTCGCGACCGGGCTGTCGGCGGGCTCCTTTCTCCTGCCGTCAACCGGCCTTGTGTACGCCCCAGCCCTGCCTGTGGCGCTGGTGGTGATGGCCATCGCGCAGATGGGCGTTCACCTGGTCTTCTTCCTGCACATCACCACCGGACCGGACAACACCAACAATGTTCTGGCCTTGGCCTTTGGCGTCCTGATCGTCTTCTTGATTATGGCCGGCTCGCTCTGGATCATGGCCAATCTGAACCACAACATGATGTCGATGACGCAGATCATGTCGATGCAACGCTAAGCCTTCGGCGATCTTTACTCAGGATCGCCTCTGGGCGGCCAAGGCTTAACCGGGCGACATGCGGATCGCTGCGGGTTTCACGCGATCAAGGCCGTTGGCGGCGTTTTTCCCGAACGGGTCGTCATCGCTCCTGACCGATCAGGCCCCGTCGGCTTCTGAGACGGAGGTCACGCGCGATCCTCAACGCGGGCCGGCGTTGGGGCCCTTAAGCCGGCCTAGAACGGCGAGAACTTGGTCACCAGCTGCTGGCCGACCGGCGGCGCCTGAACGGTCGTCAAGGTGCCCTTGCCGCCATAGCTCACCCGTGCTTCGGCGATCTGGGTGTGGGCGATGGTGTTGGCCGCGGTAATGTCCTCGGGTCGAACGATGCCGGCCACGGTGAGCTGGCGCAGCTCCTGATTCACCCTGACCTCCTGGTTGCCCTGGATCACAAGGTTGCCATTGGGGAGGACCTTGGTCACTACGGCGGCAATGGTCAAAGTGATGGTCTCTGAGCGGTTGATGGAGCCCTTGCCGTCGGACTGAACGTTTGAATTGGTGTTGAGGGCGGTGGAGGGACTGAAGGCCTTGGGCAGGAGCCTGCCGAGGCTTGATTCAAGTCCAAAGAGGTTGGTGAGGCCGAGCTGGTCGGAGGACTGGCGGTTGGCGACGGTCTCGTCGGCCACCTGGGCTGAGTCGTTGATGGTCACCAGCACCGTCAAGATGTCTCCCACATGCGCCGCGCGCTGATCGTGGAAGAAGGTGCGGGCGCCGTTGCGCCACAGGGAGTTCGCCGACTGCGGCCGCGGCCCGTCCGCAGGAACGATCACCTCCTGGCTCGTGGGAACCAGGGAGGAGGGATAGCTCATCCCATCCATTTGCGGACCCTTGGTGACTTCGTTGAACGCCCCGCAGGCTGAGAGCGGCAAGGCGGCGAGGAGAAGTAAAGCAAGGTTGTTCTGGCGCATGGTCGACCTCAATGAAGCGATGCGGTTTCGAGGCGGCCTTGGCCGCCGGACTGAAGGACAGCGGCTTTGACGGCTTCGGCCCGAGGGCCGACCACGGCCCGGTCCGGGCCGACGCAAACCGCCTCAATCGTCTTGGAGGACTGCAGATTGACCACCTCCACGGCCTGGCCGTAGACGGCGTTGGCCTTAGCCTTACCCTGGAGGGCGAGGCTGACGCCGTCGGCTTCGTACGCCACCACCACCATATCGTCCCGTTTGACGAGGGTGGGCGGCGTTAGATCTGAAGCCGAGGCCGCCGCGCCGGCGCGGAGGGGTCGTCTGGCGGCCTGGCCGACGGCGGCGTCCGCGTCCGCCAGGGCGTCGGCCGGCGCCACCGCCGCATCGCTCCACACAAGATCCGCCGGGGTGAGGATTTCCCCGAAGGCGATGTTGCGGGCGTACGCCAAGACGGCGCGGGCGCGCTCACGGGGCGCCGTGGCCGAAGCCCCTGCGCCGGCGCGGCCCGCGGGGGTTCCGAGCCCGCCCGAGAGGGAGGTGACGATGATGCGGCGAAAGCCCGTCGGGTTGGGCCAGTCGAAACCCGCCCTCCGCGCGGCCATCCGCACGGCGTCGGCGTCAAGGACGGCGTCCATGCCTGGCGGGGCGGCGCGGGCGACCACTGTCGCGGCGCTCGATCCCGGGACCCCTTCGAACATGTCCGAAAGGGTAATGACGCCGCTGTGGGCGACGGGGTTGGGGCGAAGGGCGAGGGTTTGGGCCGATGTTGCGGCGGGCAGAACCAGGAGGAGGGGAGCGAGGACCAGAGCCAGGGCGGTAAGACGCAGGCGCATGGGACTACTGCTTCATCTGCGTGTTGGTCTGGAGCATCTGATCCGCCGACGTCACGACCTTGGAGTTCATCTCATAGGCGCGCTGGGCGGAGATGAGGTTGGTGATCTCGGTGACCGCATCCACGTTGGAGGCTTCCGTATAACCCTGCTGCAAGGTCCCGTAGCTCGTGGTGCCGGGAATGCCGAGGACCGCCGGTCCGGACGCTCCGGAAACGAGGAAAAGATTGCCGCCCTGGGCGTCGAGGCCGGCGGGATTGAAGAAGGTGGCCAGCTGAAGCTGCCCAACGATCTGGGGCGCAGTCTGGCCCGGGACGGTGACCTGAACCTGTCCCGCTTGGGAGATGGTCACCGCCGTCGCGTTTTGCGGAATGGTGATTTGGGGCAGGACGGTGAAGCCGTCCGAGGTGACGATGGTGCCGACGTTGTTCACCGAGAAGTTGCCCGCCCGGGTGTAGGCCGTCTCTCCGGATGGAAGCTGGATCTGGAAATAGCCCTGGCCGTTGATGGCGAGGTCCAGCGGATTGCTGGTCTGGGTGAGGGAGCCTTGAGTGGTGATGCGGTAGACCGCGTCCGGCTTCACGCCAGACCCGACCTGAACGCCGGTGGGCACGATGGTGCCCGTATCCGAGGACTGGGAGCCCATGCGCACCACGTCCTGGTAGAGCAGATCCTGAAACTCCGCCCGCTGGGCCTTGTAGCCGATGGTGTTCATGTTGGCGATGTTGTTGGAGATGACCTCAACGTTCATCTCCTGGGCGGCCATGCCCGTGGCGGCGGTGGCGAGGGCTCTCATGGATTACTCCTACGCGGCCTTGCCGAGGCTTTGGACAGCGCTCTCGGAAAGGTTTTCAATCTGGGTGATGAGGTTGGCGACGCTCTCGTAGGCGCGGGTGATGGCGATGAGGTGCACCACTTCGCTCACGGGCTGGACGTTGGATTTCTCCACCATGCCCTGATTGATGCGCGCCCCGGTCGCCGCAACCGGGAGCTGGCCGCCGGCGGCGGCGTAGAGGTTGTCGCCCTGCTTGGAGAGGGCGGTGAGGTCGGAGAACTGGACCACGCCCAGCTTGCCCAACACCAGGGTCTGCCCTGTCAGGGAGATCTGACTGATGGTGCCGTCCTTGCCGATCCCGGGTTGGCCGTTCTGCGGGTCGAGGGTGATCTGTCCGCCCCCCGCGTCGAGCACCGGGTCGCCCTCCTTATCGGTCAGGCGTCCGGTCGCATCGAGGGTGAACCGGCCGTCCCGGGTGTAACGCGGACCGTCAGCGGTCTGGACTGTGAAAAACCCCTGGCCCTCAATGGCCACGTCCAGGGGGTTTCCGGTCTGCTCGAGAGCGCCCTGTCCGAAATTCCGGGCCAGACCCTTGTCCAGGACATAGTTGATCGGGTCCGTCGCCGGCGCCCGGGCTGGGGTTTCCGGGTCCTCCTGAACGGTGAGGGATTCAACCTTGAAGCCCGCGGTGTCGACATTGGCGATGTTGTTGGCGGTGACGTCGATGGCGCGTTGAAGCGTCATCTGCCGCGACAATCCGACGTAGAGAGCGTTATCCATGGGCGACGTCCTTTGACGGTCCTTCACGTGCAACAGCTGGGCCACGAAAAAGCCCCATATTTTCAATGGATAAGAAGGTTAATCGCTGCCGTTCGGCTCATTTGACCCGGCAAGTTCTTCCCGCGGCGACATGGGGGTGGGGCGAGGGCGTTAATTTCCTAACCAAGCGTTAACCAGCGCAGCGCTTTATCTGCTCGCCGGGCCGTGCGGAGCGCGCTTCGCCACTACTGCGGGGTTCACATGTCAAAGGGCAAGGATAAGAAAACCAAGGGAAAGGGCGAGGAGGAGGCCGAGGCCGAAGTCCCCGCCGCCGAAGGCGGCGAGGGTGAAGGCGCAGAAGGCGGCGGCAAGAAAAAACCGCCGCTGATGATCCTCATCGCCGCCGGCGTCGGCGCGGTGGTGATTCTTGGCGGCGGCGGCGTCACGGCCATGCTCCTTTTGGGCGGCAAGCACGAGGCCGCCGCTCAGCAGGTCAAGAAGCCCAAAAAGGCCGAGCAAGCCAAGGCCAAGGACGGGAAGGACGCTAAGGACTCGCCCATCACGGAGGGCCCGGACGGAACCTTCTTTTACAACATGCCCGACCAGGTCGCCAATATTCAGACCGTGGATGGCCGGCCCAGCTTCCTTAAGCTGAAACTCACCTTCGAGGCTCCGGATCGCGATTCGGCAGAGGCCATTACGCCAAACGCGCCCCGGTTGAACGACATGTTCCAGACCTTCCTTCGCGAACTGCGCCCGGAGGACCTCTCCGGAAGTCAGGGCACCTACCAGTTGCGCATGGAGCTGTTGCGCCGCGTGAACCTCGTCATCGCGCCCGCCAAGATTAACACCGTGCTGATCCAGGAGATGCTGGTCCAGTAGCCGCCTGAAGCCCCTTCATCCTCCTATGCTGCAAAGAGATCCCGATTGAGCGACCTGCCTCCCGCTGCTGACGCCGCCGCTTCGCCGGACGACCCGGCGAGCTGGCCGTCCCCGACCGAAGATGTTGGGGGCGCGTCGGGCGAGCGCATCCTCAATCAGGAGGAGATCGACAGTCTTCTAGGCTTCGATTTGTCCGACGACGGCGATGGCGAGCAGTCCGGCATTAGAGCCATTATCAACTCCGCGCTCGTGTCTTACGAGCGGCTTCCCATGCTGGAGATCGTTTTCGACCGCCTTGTGAGGTTGATGACCACCAGCCTTAGGAACTTCACCTCCGACAATGTGGAGGTGTCCCTCGACAACATCTCCTCCATCCGTTTCGGCGACTACCTAAATTCAATTCCGCTGCCAGCCATTCTTGCCGTCTTTAGGGCGCAAGAGCTCGATAACTACGGGCTTCTGACGGTGGACTCGAACCTCATCTACTCCATCGTCGATGTGCTCTTGGGGGGACGCCGCGGAACGGCGGCCATGCGCATCGAAGGTCGACCCTACACGACCATCGAGCGGGTTCTAGTGCAGCGCATGGTGGAGGTGGTTCTCGCCGACGCCAAGGCGGCCTTCGAACCCCTGACCCCGGTCAGCTTCGTCCTCGACCGCCTTGAGACCAACCCACGCTTCGCCGCCATCGCACGGCCGGCTAATGCGGCTATTTTGGTCAAGCTGCGGATTGACATGGAGGACCGGGGAGGCCGAATCGAGCTTCTATTGCCCTATGGAACCCTGGAGCCGATCCGGAAAATGTTGCTCCAGCAGTTCATGGGGGAGAAGTTCGGCCGGGACAACATCTGGGAGAGCCACCTCGCCACAGAGCTTTGGAGCACGCAGACCGAGGTCCGCGCCGTCCTCGACGAGCAGACCGTGAGCCTGCGCCAGGTGCTCGAGTTGAAGATCGGCGACACCCTGATGCTGAACGCCTCGCCCAACAGCCTTGTGGAGCTCAAGGCTGGGGCCATTCCCTTGACCAAGGCGCGCATGGGTCGACGAAACCATGCCCTCGCCGTCCGCGTCGAGGAGCCGCTTCCCGTGGCCGCCAAACGCGCCTTGCAATCCAAGCGTTGAGCGGGGCCTTTTCATGAACCCCATCGCCCTTTCCATGGATCTGCTCCTGGCCATCCTGCTGGCGGCCGCCCTGGTGACGGGCTTTAGGCTTAATCGTCGCCTGGAGGCGTTGAAGGCCAGCCACGCGGACTTCGCCAAGGCCGTATCCGAACTCGACGCGGCGGCGTTGAAGGCCGACAACGCCCTGAAGGGCCTCCGCGCGGCCTCCGAGGAGGCCCACGACGCCCTCCTCACGCGCATCGAGACGGCGCGCGGCCTGATTCTTAAGCTGGAGAAGGCCAGCGAGGACGCGTCCAAGACCGTCCTTCTGGCGGACCAGGCCGCCGCGCGCACGTCACCGTCGTTCGCCTCCACCCGGGCCTCGCGCGGGACCGATCTGCGCTCCGATTTTCGTGACGCGCCGCGCGCCGAGGGGGCCTTGGACGCCCGTTCCGGCAAGGCCCTTCCGCGGGCCGCCCCCGGTCAGGCTCTGGGCGGATCCTCACGGCCGCCGCAGGCCGAGGATAAAGGCGCCCGCGCCAGACCCTCTCCCATCGCTGACCTTCTCGTAGATCCTGCGCTGCGCCCTGACCGCCTCGGCGGCGGGACCCCTGGCCCCTTGACCGGGCGCCGGTCGCCTCCCGAGCGCCCCCGTGTCGCAGCGGGGAGCCCTGCGCCTGACCTCGGCGCCGCCCTGCCCCGGCCGCCTCCGCCGCGCCGGCGCGCGGCGGCGGATGAGGATCTCTTCGAGACCGTCGCCGACGGCGTTCGGCCCGGCCTCGCCGGGCTCATGCGCATGAGCCTTTCGCGGCGGCCATGAGCAGGGCGCCGAAAATCCTGCCCCTCGTGGGCGTCGCCATTGTCGGCGTCGCGGCCGTGAACGCCCTTGCTGGGGCCCACGCCATCCCACAGCTGTTCTCCGCCACGCGCGCCGCTGCGGAGGAGGCCATGACGCACAAAGGCGCTGTCAAGGCCGCCTCATCGCCCACAGCGAACCCCGCAGCGCAGAGCGCGCTGCCGACGGGTCCCGCCGCCGCACCGAGCCTTGCGGCCAAGGGCGGCGGTCTCCCGGCGCCCATTTGCGCCCTTTCTCCTGCAGACCTCGCTAAGCAGGCGGGCATGTCGCCCGCCGAGCTGCAGGTCCTGCAGAATCTCCAGGCGCGGCGCGGCCAGATCGACGATCGGCAGAAGGATCTGGACACCGAAGTCCAGCTCCTCGCCGCAGCCGAGACAAAACTCGACGCGAAGATACGCGCGATGAACAGCCTGAAGGCCGACATCCAGGCCCTGCTCGGGCAGGCGGACCAGAAGTCCCAGGCCGAAATCGACCGCCTCGTGGTGGTCTACTCCAAAATGAAGCCCCAGGACGCGGCGGCGGTCATGTCCCAGCTCGAGGATCGCGTGCGTCTTCCCCTGGCCGAGGCGATGAAACCATCCGTTCTGTCCGCAATCCTCGGAAAAATGGGAACGGAGGAAGCCAAGGTCCTCACCGAGCGCCTCGCCCACAAGTTCGCCGGGGTGCAGGCGGCGGCGGCCAAGGGGCCCGACGGACCGGCGAACGCCGACCAAGCCGCGGCGGGCGATGGGGGGGCTGGGCCGGCCGCGACGGACCCCGCCGCCAAACCCGCCAAACCCGCCAAGACCGCTAAGGCGGCCCATAGGCGTGCGCCCGCTCGACGTCGGCCCGCCAGGGCGGAGCCGGTGGTCTCCACCTGAGGGGCGAACCGGGCGTTAACCTCGATCTAACGCCGCGCGGGCCATCCTGGGCTATCGTCCCGGGAGACTTCCGTCCTCCATGCGCTTGTTCCGAAATGCGCTCGCCGCTGCGCTGGCGGGAAGCCTCGCGCTTTCCGGCGGCTGGCTTGCGCCGGTCGGCCCCGCGGGCGCCGCCGTTCCAGGTCCTTTGAGGGTTCGCGTGGGCCAGGCGGAAGGCTTGACCCATATCGACTTCCCAGGTCTTGGCCCCAGCAGCGTCCGACGCGACGGCGCCGACCTTGTTCTGACCTTTACAGGCGCGAGCCCGTCTGAGGATCTGGCCCAGTTGCGGATCGATCCGACGAACTTGATCGCCGACGTGAAGACCAGCGCCAGGGGTCGCAGTCTGGAAGTGCGCATGACCCTCGCCAAGGGGGTGCAGCCCAAGATCGGCCGGGCCGACGGCGCCTTCGTGGTGAGCCTCCTGGCGCCCCCCCAGTCGGCGCCGGCCGCCGCCGCCGCCCCCGCCGTCACGGGGAGGGACCAGGCCCCTGCAAGCCGACCCGATCCGGCGCCGCCTGGCGGACGCCTGCGGGTGAAGATCGCCGCGGCCCCCGATGGCGTCCGGCTGATGTTTCCCTGGCGCGCACCCCTGGGGTCTGCCGTGTTCCGCCGCGGGGACATCCTTTTCATCGTTTTCGACACCCGCGCCGATTTGGACCTTTCCGCCCTGCCAAAACGGGGGCCCTACGTGGAAAATGCGCGGGCCATGACGGGGCGGGATTTTTCCGCGGCGCGTCTTCGCTTGGGCCCGGGCGTCGTGGCGTCGGCCACGGTCCTGGGCGGGGAGTGGACCATCGCCATCTCCAGACAAGCCCCGTCGCCTGCGCCGGTTAAGTTCGGTCGCGACGACCTCACCGGTCCGCCGAGCCTGACAGCGCAGGTCGCCGGCGCCACAGGCGTCTTCTGGATGGACGACCCGGACGCGGGCGACCGCCTTGTGGTGGTCACCGCCCTCGGTCCCGCCAAGGGCGTCCTCACTCCCAGGACCCTTGTAGACGCCGACGTCCTGGCCTCCGATCAAGGCCTCGCCCTAACGCCCAAGGTCGACGACCTTACCGTGACCACCGATGGCGACATCGTCCGTATCGGCCGCGCCAAGGGCCTTGCCTTGTCGCCGCCGACCCCGCGCAACGGGCCCACCGATCCGGCCCTCGGGGCGCCGGGACCTGCGGGTATGCCCGCGCTCGTAGACTTCGAGGGATGGTCCAGAACCGGATCGGCCACCTTCTTAGCGCGGTATGACCAGCTTCAGACCGCGGCTGCGGAGGAGGCGGGAAAGGGTAAGTCCGCGGGCGTGGGCGCACGATTGGCCCTAGCGCGTTTTCTCATCGGCTCAGAGCTCGCCTATGAGGGCCTAGGGGCCCTCGAGGTGGCCCTGAAGGCGGATCAAACCCTGGCGGCCGATGCGGAGTTCCGTGGATTGCGCGGCGCGGCGCGGGCCATGGCTGGCCGGTTCAAAGAGGCTCAGGCCGACTTTTCCGCGCCGGTCCTCGCCGATGATCCCGCCAGCGCCCTCTGGAGAGGCTATGCGGACGAGAAGCTGGGCGACCACGCCGGCGCCCGGCAGGCCTTCGCCCAGGGCCGCAGCGCCATGGGCCGTTTTCCTGAGCGCTGGCGCGGTCGCTTCGCCCGCCTGGACGCTGAGGCGGCGCTGGGCGTCAATGATTTGAACGCCGCGCGCTCAGCTCTGGACCTGGCTGGATCTCTGAAGGTCGACCCTGACGACGCCATGGCCATCCAGTTGGATAAGGCCCGCGTGCTTGAGGCTTCCGGGCGTCGGGACGAGGCGCTGCCGCTTTATGACGCGGTGGCCGGCGCGGCCAATGGCGGACTGGCCACGCCGGCGGCGCTTCATGCCGTCCAGATCCGTTACGCCGAGGGCAAGCTTACGGCTCCCGATGCGGAAGCGGCCTTGAACTCCCTCAGATTTCGTTGGCGCGGCGATGAGACGGAACTTGAGACGGTGCGCGCCCTAGCGGACCTTTACATTGCTCAAGGCCGCTACAGGGACGCTTTGGAGGCCCTGCGATCAGCCAACGGCCGTCTGCCCGATCGTCCGGCCGCCATCGCCATTTCGAGCGATCTGTCCACCATTTTCAAGGCCCTCTTCCTCAACGGCGGGGCCGACGGGCTCCAGCCGATCCAGGCGCTCGCCCTGTTTTACGACTTTAAGGAGCTGACGCCCATCGGCGCCGACGGCGACGAGATGGTGCGCAAGCTGGTCAAACGCTTAGTGGACGTCGACCTCCTCGACCAGGCCGCCGAACTCTTGAAGTACCAGATGGATAACCGGCTCGACGGGGTGGCGCGGGCGCAGGTGGCGACGGATCTCGCCATGATCGACCTTATGAACAAGAAGCCTGAGGACGCGCTTGACGCCATCAACGGGTCCAGAACGACCATCCTCCCAACGCCCCTCAACATGCGACGCAGGATCCTTGAGGCCCGCGCCCACCTGGCCCTCGGTCGCTATGACAACGCCCTGGAGCTTCTCCAGGGGCAGAAGGGTCCAGAGGTTGACGCCGTGCGGGCCGAAGTCGCCTGGCGCCAGAAGAACTGGAGCGCCGCAGGTCCGGCGTTTGAGGCCGAGTTGGGCGACCGTTGGAAAAACCCCGCGCCCCTGACCGGTGAGGAGGAGGGGCGCCTCGTGCGGGCCGGCGCGGCCTATAGTCTTGCCGGAGACGACAAGGCGCTGAAACGGCTGCGGGACCGTTTCGGGCGGCTGGGCGAGACGAGTTCAGCGCCCTCCGCCGTCAAGGTGGCCCTCGCGGGGCTGGACGGCGGCCAGCTCAGCACCGCCGATTTCGTCCGCGCCGCATCGGACGATGCGGTGTTCGCCGGATGGATCGCAGACATGAAGAAGCGGTTCGCCACGGAACCCAGCCCCTTTTCCGGGGGGGCGGTCCCGCGGACCACGGCCGGTTCAAAAGTGGGGCCGGCGACGGCGGCGCAAGGCGCCCGACCGCGGGCCAGCGCGTAACCCCCGCAGAGGGTTGACGACTATCGCTGTTTGATCACGCGGGCGACGGAAATGGGCGCCTGTGGGCGGCGTTGGACCCTGAGGCCCAGGCGCCTTCGGTATGCCTTGACGTCGTCGGGGCTACGCCTGCTTAGTTCGCCTTGGACGAGGGGGGCGCGCGTGGGCGATCGACTTAAGGACTACTGGCGCGGCGCCCTGGCCCTCGCCGCCATCTTCGCGCCCGTCCTTGTTCATGCCCAGCCGCCGCCGGCGCTCGCCCCAGGCTATCACATCCCGCCCGCTCCGATCCCTGCGATGATCGAGGCGCCGCCGACGCCCTTGGTGAGCTTGAGCCACAACCGCTCGACCCTAGCCGTGGTCGACCGGGAAGGCCTTCCGCCCGTGGCCCGCCTCGCTAGGCCCATCCTGCGTCTCGGCGGGTGGAGGGTGGATCCGCAAACCAACGGTCCTGCTGAAATCCGTATGAACTGGCTTACGGGCCTCGCCTTTGAAGACGTCAAATCCGGGATCCGCCGCTCTGTCGCGCTTCCTGCAACCCTGCGGTTCACCGCTTTGGAATGGTCGCCCGACGACCGTAAGGCTGCATTCGTCGCGCGAACGGACCATGGGCTTGCGGTGTGGGTCGTGGGCGTTGGCGATCTTCAGGCCCATCAGCTGACCGGACCCATCGTCAATGGGGCTTTGGGCGTTAAATTAGCGTGGACCCCGGATAGCGCGGGCGTGCTCTTTCTGGAGACGGTTCCGGGCCGGGGCGCCGCCCCCACCGAGGGTGACGTCTCGGCGAGACCGACCGTTCAGGAGAGCATAGGTCGATCCGCCCCCACGCGGACGTACGAGGATCTGCTTCGCAACGGGCACGACGAGGCGCTTTTTGACTACTACTTCACAGCGCAGCTCGCGAGGGTCGACGTTGGGGGAGGCGGGCCCAAGGCCATAGGCGCGCCCGGGGTCATCTCCAGTTTCGCGCCCTCGCCTGACGGACGCTTTCTCCTCGTTGAAACGCTGCACCGTCCCTACAGCTACAACGTCCCAGCCGGGCTTTTTCCCACCAGAGTGGCCGTCTGGGACGCCAACGGCCAGGAGGTGAAGGTCGTCGTCGATCGGCCGCTTGCAGACACCTTGCCGATAGCGTTCGACGCCACGCCTCAAGGGCCGCGCGACGTCACCTGGCGAAATGACGCGCCAGCGACTTTGTTTTGGGCTGAGGCGCTGGACGGCGGCGATCCGCGGCGCGCCGTTCCCTTCCATGATAGGCTCATGATCCAGCCAGCGCCCTTCTCTGGACAGCCAAAATCCTTGGCTGACCTTGCAACACGGTTCTATTCCATCGCCTGGGGGCGCCCCGATACCGCCGTGGTGGCCTCGCGGTGGTGGAACACGCGGCAAGAGACCCTTCAGACCGTAGATCCAAGCGGGACGGCTGCGGCGCATGTCTTCCTGCAACGGAATTTTCAGGACCAGTATAAGAACCCAGGAACACCCCTGCTGACGACGGGCGCCTATGGTCGACCGGGTCTCGCCTTTGCGTCTGACGGCCACGCAATTCTGGTCTCCGGTCCAGGCGCGACGAAGGACGGCGAGCACCCTTTTCTTGGCGCGCTCTCTTTGGCGGACGGCCGATTGACGGACCTTTGGCGCTCAGAGGACGCGGTCTACGAAATGCCTGTGGCGCTTTTGGATGTGTCGGGTGAAGCGCTGCTGACGCGCCGTGAGAGCCGCACTGATCCGCCAAACTATTTTGCGCGTCAGGTCGGCGCAGGCGCGAGGCCGCGACGCTTGACGTCCTTCCCCGATCCGGAACCCCAGTTCGCCGGCGTGACGACGCAGTTGGTCACCTACAAACGCGCCGACGGCGTTAACCTTTCCGGCGCCCTTTACCTCCCCGCAGGCTATGACAAGGCTCGAGACGGCCCGCTTCCCATGTTGATGTGGGCTTATCCGACGGAATTCACGGACGCCTCAGTGGCCGGCCAAGTCGTCGACCGGTCAAAAAACCGGTTCGTTCGGCCGCAGGGCATCAGCCACCTCTTCCTCCTTACCCAGGGCTACGCGATTTTCGACGGGTTTAGCGCGCCGATAATCGGTACGGCCGGCGCCGAGCCGAACGACACCTACGTCGAGCAGCTTGTCGCGGATGCGCAAGCCGCCGTCGACGCCGTCGTCGCCTTGGGGGTGGCCGACCGTAACCGGATCGCGGTTGGCGGCCACAGCTACGGGGCCTTTATGACGGCCAACCTGCTGGCCCATTCGCATCTGTTTCGCGCCGGCATCGCCCGATCCGGCGCTTACAATCGCACGCTCACGCCTTTCGGATTTCAGGCCGAGCAGAGGACCTACTGGCAGGCCATCGACACCTACACAAAAATGAGTCCCTTCACCTACGCCCCACAGATCAAGGCTCCCATCCTCCTGATCCACGGGGAGGAGGACGACAACGACGGAACCTTTCCGATCCAGAGCGAGCGTTTCTACGCGGCGCTGAAGGGCGCCGGCGCCACCGTGCGCTATGTGACCCTGCCCTACGAGCCCCATGGCTACCGCGGGCTGGAATCCACCCTTGAGGTGCTCTGGGAGATGAACGACTGGCTCGGACGCTACGTAAAACCGCCTCCGTCCCCGACATCGCTCCCCCCCAGCCCGGCGGCAGGGGGGGCGCCTTAGGCGTCAAGCGGTCTTATGCCCCTCGCTGGGTTTGCCCTCTTCAATAGGCGGAACCGGCGTCATGGGCGTCAAGGGGGGAGACTTAAGGTGCCAGGACGTCGCCTGTTGGTAGGCGTAGGCCAGGGCTAGGACCTTTCCCTCCGCGAAATGCGGGCCGGCGATCATAATGCCCACAGGCATGCCGCTCTTGGTGAAGCCGCACGGCATGGACAGCGCGGGAATGCCGAAGGCGTCAAAAGGATGGGTGTTGGTGCATCCGGCGTCCGGCGGGAAGAAGTCGTAGACTTTCTTCTCGGGGCGCTCACCGCCGCCGCGGCTATCCGCATCCTCCATCTCCCGCGCGAGGGAGTCGTTGATTTTTGGAGCGGTCTGGATTGTGGTGGGCACGACGACAAGGTCAAAGTCCTTGAACTTCGCGTCAATCATGCGGCGCGTGGTTTCAAGCCTCTGGTGCTCGCGCGCGGCGTCTGCCGCGGAGGGCGTTTTTGAGCCCGCTGGGGGATTGATCATCCTTTCGATCCACGGCCGATTTGGCGGCATGTATTCCATGCCGTATTTCTCGACCAGATCATGATGATAAAAGGCGGCGTCTCCGTTGGCGCCTCCGGCGTCTCCATCCCAGAGGGGCGCGTGGGATGTAACGCCCGCAGTCAACTGGCTCAGTTGCACAAGCGCCGCCGCGACGACTTCTTGAATCTCCGGCTCCACGTGGTCGTAGAAGGATTGGGGCGCGCCTAATCGAAATCCGCTCACAGGCTGGCGCAGGGCCGCCACATAGTCCTCCCGAACGCTCGGCACGCTGAAAATATCGAGGGGGTCGTAGCCCGCCATGGACCCCAGCATGAGCGCGGCGTCCTCTACGGTTCGGGTCATGGGGCCGCAGTGGTCCAGGCTCGCGGCGCAAGGAATAATGCCCCGAATGGACACTAAGCCCACCGTGGGCTTGAGGCCGACGATGCCGCACCAGGCGGAAGGCACGCGAATGCTGCCGCCGGTGTCGGTCCCGAGCGCGCCATAGGCCAAGGCTGCGGACACGGCTGCGCCGGACCCCGCCGAGGACCCGCCGGTGACCCTATCCAATGACCAGGGATTGCGAGTGGGGCCAAAATAGGAGACATCGCCCGTGCAGCCGAAGGCGAACTCATGCAGATTGAGCTTGCCTATGATCACCGCCCCTGCAGCCTTGAGCCGGCGAACAATATCGGCGTCTTCCGAAGGCACGCGATCCTTGAACATGGGGCTCGCAGCCGTGGTCCGCGTGCCGGCCGTGTCGATGTTGTCCTTCAAGGCTATTGGCACGCCGTGCAGCGGCCCTCGAACGGCGCCCGCCCGCTGTTCGGCGTCAAGCGCGGCCGCCTGGGCGAGGGCCTCTTCGGCCATCACGGTGATGTAGCAGTTCAGCTTGGGATTATAGACCGCTATGCGGTCGAGCAGCGCCTTGGTCAGCCGCGTTGATGTGGTCTTCCCAGTCTGGATCAGGGCGGCCGCTTGAGTCAGGGTCAAGGCTGCAAGGGCGTCGTCCTCGCTGGGTGCTTGAGCGCCCAAAGCCTGCGTCGCCCATCCCGCCGCTAGCGCCTGACTGAGGAGGGCCCCGACGCCGATCCCAGCCAACCCTCGTCGCGTTATCCTTGTCATGCCTCAGAAACCCCACGTTTGATGAAAGCGGCGACGGCGTCCCCCCTAAGGGCGGCCTTATTTTTCCGCAGGAGACGCTGGCGGCCGATCCGGAAGCTCGCTCGTCCCCAGAAGCGCGGAATCGACCGGTATGGGCTCGCCCCAGAGGTAATGACTAAACCAATCCAGGTTCGCCTGCGCGAGGGCGAGGAGCGACTTGGGCTTATCGATCCCATGACCGAACCCAGTGTAAAGAATGAGCCGCGTGTCGACATTCTGATCCCGAAGACCGCGATAAAGTTCAAAGGCGTCCGACACTGGGACGCGTCGATCTTCGCTGCCGGCCTGGATCAGGGTTGGCGTGGTCGCGTCGCGAATCGTCGTGATGGGAGAGGTCTTCGCATAGATCTGAGGGTCGTCCCAAGGCGTGGCCTTCAAATACTGTCGCGTGAACGGGGTAATGTCGGTGCTTACATAGTAAGTCATCCAGTCGCTGATGCCCGCGCCGACGGAGATGGCCTTGAAGCGGTGCGTATGGGTTGTGAGAAACGCGGAGATGTAGCCGCCCTCCGACCATCCCATGGCCGCCAACCGGGTGGGATCGGCAATGCCCCGCGCGATCATGGCGTCCACGCCGCTCATGACATCCCACATGTCGCCGACGCCGAGATTGCGAACGTTTAGCGCCCGAAAGGCTGCGCCGTACCCGGCGCTGCCGCGGTAGTTGGGTTCAAGAATCAGCGCGCCTTTCGCCAAGAACACCTGATCCGGATAGGCATAGTCTTCTGGAAGGAAACTTGGCTGTGAATGCCAGCCAGGACCACCGTGGATCTTGACGAGGAGAGGATATTTTTTTGTCGGATCGTAGTTGGCCGGCTTGTGAAGCACGCCCTCGATGGTCGCTCCGTCCTTACTGCGCCAGGAAACGACTTCGACGCTCCCCAAGGTCCACCCGCGGACCTGGCTCGTCTGATCCGTAAGTTTCTTTGGGACGAAGCTCTCGGTGGGGGAGGCGTAGATCTCCGTCAGATGCGTGGGATCCTCCGCGGCGAAGGCGACGGCGCCTCCGTCCTTGCTGACGGAGGCTGCGTCGACGATCCACCCGCCTCCCGTCGTGATGCGCTTTATACTTCCGTCGGTCGGATCAAGACGAAAGACGTGGTTCTCCATTTTCTGGAAGGCGAGGAAGTAGATGCCCGTGTCCGTCCAAGCGATGGCGTGGGCGTCCTCGTCAAATCGAGGCGTCAGATCACGCACCTGATGCGGGTCGGTGGCTGGCGAGCGAAGGACGCTGGCGAGATCCACGGATGCAAGGTGCGTGTTGGCGTAAAAGTAGGAGGTGTCGCCCAGGCTCGTCGTGAAGGCGATTTTTGCGCCGTCCGGCGAAAACATGGGTTGGCTGTCCGGCCCAGGCAGGGCGACGATCTTCAGGGCCGTATGACCTGCGCCCGCGTCGAGGAGGAAGATATCCTCATCGGCGGTCGAGGGGAGGAAGGGGTTCGGGGCCGCGCTGAAGGCGATTTTGCGGCCATCCGGCGAGACCGCGAAACTCCTGACGTCGAGGTGCGGATCGGTCGTCAGAAGAACACTCGGTTGGGGCGATCCGGCGACCATGCCGGCGCCCACGTCAGCGCGCCAAAGTCCCGTCTGATTATAGTCATGATCGATCACGGTCAGGCCGCTGTACCGCGTCTCGCGGGCCGCAGACGCAGGGGATTTCACCGCCGCCAGGTAGAAAATCGATTGGCCGTCCGGCGACCATTTCAACTCCTTAACGTCCTCTTTCGCCTCGGTCAGACGCCAGGCTTCACCGCCGTCCCGCGGCAGAATCCAAATCTGTTTTCCCGCCGGTTTCATCGCAGCGGATTTGTCCGCTGCGGCGTCGGCCGTCGCCGGAGCCTTGCCCCCTGGGGCGGCGTCCCGGTCGGCGATGAACGCGATCCAGCGCCCGTCCGGCGACCACTGCGGCGACGAAGCCGTAGAGGAGCCTCGGGTAAACTGGATGGTCCGTCCGCTCGCCACCTCGGTCAACCAAAGCTGGCGAACGAACTGGTTGAGGGTCCAGTCGGCGGATTTCTTCTGGAAGACCACAAACCGGCCGTCAGGCGACATGACCGGCGCGCCAACGCTTGTGCGGCTGAGGCTTTCCGCCAGCGAGGGGACATGGGTCATTTCGGTCGCGCCAAAGGCCGTCGGGCCCCCCCACAGCGCCCACGCGGCGACAGACGTCGCACCCCACCAAGATAAACGCGGCATCTGGCCCCCGCTGACGCTTGAACGCACGGCCGCTATCCAGGTCCCACCCGACGCTTGGCCACCCTCACTAAGGCGCATCTTGTCCAGCCCGCCTCAACCTATCCGGTCCGAGTTTTGCGGCTGAAGGGCGAGTCTGCCCAATTTACAAAGCCTCACGGCTTAGCCCTACCGGTAATCGAGCAACGCGCGTCGCGCCGCGCGTAATTTGCGTGCAGCCTGCTTGCGACCTGCAGGTCGCCTTCCTTGCCGCTGCGGCGTTGATCCGCTAGGGACCGCGCTCAGACCGAGACGTGAGATCATGACCGACGCGCCTGAGTTTCGTCCCCAAGCCCGTACGCCCCGCGGGCTCCAGGACCGGCGCGGCGTAGATCTGGCCCTGGAGCGCGCTCTCCTGGCCCGGGTTGCGGCGGTTTACGAGCGGTATGGATTTGAGCCTCTGGAAACGTCGGCGCTGGAGTATGCCGACGCCCTCGGCAAGTTTCTTCCCGACGCCGATCGGCCCAACGCCGGCGTCTTCGCCCTGCAGGACGAT
>Ga0116231_10001566_pt1 | contig 46963 bp, 35 predicted proteins | sample S1TSphgellanicum_2_FD_89695 | JGI IMG/M metagenome (GOLD analysis project Ga0116231, IMG submission 89695) | Host-associated microbial communities from peat moss isolated from Minnesota, USA - S1T2_Fd - Sphagnum magellanicum MG | ecosystem: Host-associated > Plants > Peat moss > Unclassified...
TGGGATTGAAAACCCAGATGTTAAGTTAGTTCTACTTATGAAGAACTAGTTAGATGATCCTAGATTTGGGTTCATAAGTGAACCAAAATCCATTGATGAATACTTTGATATTGAAGATGGAATGATTTTAGAAAATGAACATTTCATTGCAGATTTCAATTTATTTAGAAAATAATAACATATTGTGGTGTTGAAAGGTGCAAATTTCAAGATAATTATGCAAAAGCAAGTTATCTTGTGAAAAACAACAAAAGAGGTACTTAATTGCAGTTTTTTTTTGTTATGAGTTTTTGTGATTTATTAGTTGTAAGTACCTAATGGGCATAATGCTTCAATTGTGTGTTGTGTCTTTATAATTTGTTGGTTGTAGGTATCCTAATTGTAAGTAATAGCATGTTTCAACGATGCATAAAAAGCTTTTAAGTTTGGTGTTTTGTAATGTGGTTGTGTGTTTGTGCTTGAATATATCAACTAGGTATTTGCAAAAGCTACTTAAGATCACATGTAGTTTGAAATGATATTGGAAAGGTTATAAAAGTATGCATCGGATATCTTGAGAAATTATGGCTTCATGCAATGCTATCAAATCTATGATATAGGTTGATGTTATGCTTGACATAGATTTTGTTAGTGGGTATGCATGTGATTGTGTACATGGGTGTTGTTGTTTGTGGTGGAGCATGTTTTTCCCCTTCAATCTTACTGCTTTTGGTGTCAATGGTGACATGTTTGGGTGGGGAATGTCATTAGTGTTAATGCTTGAGGCATCAACTTTATTTGTCATTTGTGTAAACTATCTATCATTATTATGTAGTTATTTTGAACATTTATTCCAGCTTTCACTTGGTCAAAAAAGAGGTTTGACCATATGTTAACATTGGTGATATTGAATTCAATGAGAAACTAGGCCATCTAGTATGGTGCTAAATTGTTAGGCACGACCTTGTGAATCAAGCTTGTGGCTACATACATCATGAGTTCATCTTTGATGTCCACATACAAGATAGGTAAGGTCTCCATGCATGAGCAACTTCACATGTCTTGTAATGATGGTAGTCAAACAAAAATGAATTTCTTTTTTAATTTTAAAAAATAAAATTGGGAAGGGTGGGAAAAACCAATATTAGGTGTTAGCATCTTGTTGTGTTGTTATAAGAATTTCATTTTCTTAGTGGCATAACTATTTACAATTTGGTTTGCTTCCATCAAAGATGTGAAGCATGGGGGCATATTATATCCCTTATAACCACAAATATCCAAAAGGTGCAATTGGCTATTAGTTGGATAATAGATATGTTGGTATTGTTTTGGTTTCTTGTCAATCAATGGGTGGGTGGATTCAATGATCTTCTTATTCAATTTTTTAAACATGACCCCGTAATTTGCAATCTTGGGTGTTATCATGTTGAACACCTACAAAATATGATTGGGATTTCACAAAGGTCAATATGAATTTTCAAAATGTTTAAAACAAAGGTCATGAACTTTTTTTATTATAACTATTTTGATTGAAATCATTGTTGAAACAATGTTAGAGTTCATGGTTTTAGAAATCCTATTGGGAAGGATTTAGGGTTGTACTTTGATTTAACATCATTTTAATTTGTATTACATCTTAATTACACATCAATCTGTTCATGTAAATGGATTCTGTTTTAACTTTCACTTCCTATGTGAGTTTTTGACAATGTATACAACACTTGACAAGATGAAAACAAGTGCAACATGAAGAAAATAAAAACATTATAAAAGTTCAAAACTAATCCATTCAAAGCTTCCCATTATAAGTATAATCTTTGAAGCTTGTTATATGAAAATAACAATATCTACCCTAGTAAATATTGAATGGATTCATTTACCATTGTATTTATAAACATTTTGTGCATGTAGTTAGCATGGAAAACAATTATGATATTTCATATTAGGCATTTGAAACAAAGACATGACATTGATTATATATGATGTTAACCAAAAAAATATGTTATAGGGTTATTTTAAGATGTAGATGCAAAAAACGTGAAACAAGTTTTTGATAACTTCTTTTAATAGTCTTGAACAATGAGAGGTTGAGTGAAATGACAATTTACAACAAAACAAAAGAATTTAGATTATTTTGAAAAATCAAACAAAGAAAATTGTGAAAATGTAATATGAGGGTAAAAATTGTTATGAATGATATTTATTGTGTTGTTCAAGGAGATTTTTAAGTAGTTTGTGGTCCGAATGGGTGTTTGGCAAATTGATTAAATGGGTTGTGAATGGATTGGTCAATATGAAGGGATTGCATGTGTAAGTTGGTGAACAATATGTGTTATTGTGAGGAGGAAGAAGATGCATGTGGAGGAGTTGAATGAATTGTTAACATGATAAATTAACAAATGTAACAAAATAATTAATTGCAAAGGTCATGGGTTGACTAAAATAAATACAAAAGTGACATGAGTTGTGGAAATATCATATCTAGGTCATTATGTCAAAGTGAAGGCACAACAAAACAAAGATAAATTTGTAGACATATAACTTTCTTCACTTGTTTGGTAAGGAATTCATAATACTTTTGCTCCCATGTTCTTTTATTGATTTCACATTAACACAAAGGTTGTTTCTAGACTATTCATTATCAAGGGGAAATTATGTAACTTTTTATGATATGCATTATTTCAAATGCATTAGTTAATGACAACAAAATGACAAGGCGGTTGAGTTTTTACCTGCATAGGATTTTAAGATCAAAAGTTGCCTATGTAAGCATAAGGTTTTAGAAACAACGATATTGAAGGTGAAAACATATTATAGGGGGCCAAAATTGTTGTCTCATTGTACTATTTTTCAAGGGTCCCATGTTTGAATTTCAACCATGTCATCATTATGAAAAAACTTCACAATGTTTTTGTATATTATGGTAGGTCAAAACCCAAAGAAATCAAATGTCAAATAAACTACATTTTCTTGGAATACAAAGTGATGTTAAAGTATATATGTGCCAAAAATATGTACATCATAAAGTACTCAAAAATGCAAATATACTCAAGAAACGATTGAAATGTTTTTTAATATTTATGAAATTTGTAGTATTTACTAAACATGGTGATTGCACATGATCAAAATATGTTTATGAACCATGTGAAAAATTTGATAATTATCATATCACAAATGGGTGTTTTTCAAGGTGATGACCACAAGTATGTGGCAAATTAACATTTTGACAAACAATCATTTTCAAATGGAAAATGATAAAATATGTGAGGTGGGCCATTTTTTCAATTTTCATTTCAAACATTTTTTGGTTGATTAATTCAAACCCAAGTTTAATGCCTGCCAAAAAATAAAATGGGCTATAATATATTGCATATACCATAAATATACCCATTTAAAAAATTGACATATATTTTAAAATAACATTAATTTTGTGAAAATCAAAACATCAAGCCTAAACACTAAAAGTGAAACCCAAAATTAAATGCAACACATTTGTAGGTGTATGTTTTACATACATATCATGAAATTTCTCAAGTTAGTCCTTTAAATGTGCTTTCACCCTTGATTTGTGTGTTGGTATGTTGAATCTATTCAACATTGTTTGAGTTCCATCCATGTTGAACACATGGTTAGCGTTCATTTAAAACATGCCTCATTAGTGAATTGGGTCTTAATGTGTCAATTTTTCTATTTTGTTTAATTAATCTATTTGAAATAACTATTTTGAAATAAATTACTTCCCTAAAAAAATTGCAATAACATCAAAGGTTTAAAAACCTATAGAAGATTGGTACTTTTATAAATAAGTGTTATTTCATAACTTGAACAATCACATGCCTTCATTTGTAGAAAATTGTGGGCCATGCATGGTATGTGTTTTTCCAGTTGGTTCACATGTGTTCAATGATATTTTATTATCAAGATGCATAACCAAGTTTAATTTTATGTTTGTGTTCAAAACATTAATCAAGAATAGAATAATGACAAGAGTTTTAAAAGCCATTTTTCTTTCTACAAATATTGATGAAAATAAAGAAAAGACAAATTGTTAATGTCCAAAATGCCATGAGGTGACTATGATTGTTGTTGCTCTAATGATGACCTCTTCTACATGAAAGAACATGATATTTGTCTAAATTGATATATTTATGTACAAACATGCTTGTAATGATTTCACGTTTGATATCAAATTTGTGATTATGTTTTCAACAAATCCAAGTGATTAATTAAATGTGATTCATGACAAGTGAATTCTTTTGGGAAATTTGAATTTATATGCAAGTAAAATTGACATCCAACAATTTAAAGTTGGGTGGGTAGTGTTTTTCAATGTTCTTCTTAATATGTTTTTGTTTGCAATAGGTGGTTATGTCATCTCCAAGTATTGATTCAAGGTATCCATTCAATCTACTCTTTTGTTTGTAATGTATGATGACTTTGGTTCCACATGTAAAATTTACCATTGTTTTAATACATTAGGAACAATGGAGCCTAGTTGCCTTTGATATCCTATGTGAAAGGTTTGGAAAAAGAAACAATTTGTTATAGTGATACAACAAAGATGGAATGCATCAAATTGTTAGGTCCAAGGAAGGGGCATGTAATAGTTTCAAGTTTAAGATAAATCATAATTGTTTGGAATAAAGGTGAAAACAAAAGTGTGATTTACTAAAGAGGGAAAATGAACATGCAAAATGAATAATTAATGTTCAAAAAACTTGGACTCAAGGTGAATTGGGCCAAATTTGCAAAAGTTACTAATAAACTTCAAGCTCAACATACTCAAACAAATGTTGGGCCCTTGCTTGAAAGGTTTGGTTTTGTAGTTCATTTGAAAAAAAATGTAGGGCATAATGGTGGTGATATTATTATACATAATGCAACCAAGTTAGGTGTGTTCAAAAAGTTTGTTGAAAGTCTTGTGGACCAATTACATAATGTCAATTTGCCATATTAATTAATGTAATATATCCCACAATAAACACCACATATTAAATACATTGTAATGGATAAAACCACAAAGGTTACGCCACATCTCATGAGTTGTGACTTTTTGTTTAAAAAAACAATATTTTTTTGTATTGAATTTGAATTGCAAAAGATGCTAAAAATCAATGAGATTTTGAAAATGGATATGTTGTTTTCTAGAAATTAGGGTTTTAAATTCTTCTTCTAAATGCATTTAAATGTACCAAGTTCTAAAAGGTATCAAATTTGCAATTGGAAAATGTTTATGAATTTGTTGGTTCAAACATCAAAAAATGCCCTTTTTAAACCAAAATGTTTTCAATTAGATGTAATTTGTAATTATGTTGTAACTATAATTTTTTAATTTAAAATTGAATAATGGCAATTATCAATGAAATCAACTCATTAACTAAATTGGTATATAATTTGTCAAGGGGTCCACCTAAACTTTTGCCAAAATGTCTACTTGCAAGGCCGATAGACGGTTCTCTAAAATGTTCACTTAAAGGTCCATTAAGGGGTTTGCTAGGATGTCCATTCAAAGGTCCACTAGGGGGTCTGCCATGATGTTCACCTGAAGGTTTGTTGTTAGGTCCACCACTTCCTCCATCGAGAAGGACACTCCGTCCTTGTCATAGTATTGTACTTTGGATTGGAACTTTAGTAAGGCAAGAATTAGCCTTCAGTAAATCACCCATTGCACCTCGAAACTCGATCATAACTTGTGGCTCAGAAGGTCACGTTACCCATGTAACCATAAAAATCTGATAGGCCTCCATTGTTACCCAATGAAATGTTCGTGGGTGGTGCCAAATTGGTATAAGTTACAATCGAAGTAAAAGATGAATACCCAACCATATAAAGAGGTATTAATGTCTACCAAGGTGGCATAATTCCAAGTCTTGTCAAAATTAGTTCAACAATTGGGGCATACATGTTATTAATTAAATATGGGGTTCATGTGTAAGGAACTACACTATTTGAATCAACTACCTTTTGGGTTGGAACCGAAAGACTAAGTGAATTGGTTGTCAAACCAAAAATATTTGATACTACCGAAGTAGTACTTATTACAAACACAAGAATTAGTATAGATGATTATGGAAAAGGTGTTATGTTTGGGGGAATAACAAGAATAGGTTCAGAGGGTAACACTTGATTAGATCGATAAAGACAACTACCAAGTTCATGGCCTATTCCATGACAAAAAAAACAAGTGTGAAATACATTAGAAGGGAAAGCAATTTTCAACTAAGTGGTGTTTTACTGAATATTCCATTGAGTATTCTTGACATCAACAATGCCTATAAGTTGAAATGCCTATTACATTGGTATATAATGAAAAATATGTCTTGAGTAAAAGGTCATTCTTAAATTTTTTTAACATTTAAGGTTTTCTAGGTGGCACATAATCAAGACGTTAACCAATGTTCAATTATTTTGGTGACACCATCAACACATGCATGGATGATAAAATGTATCAAAGGATGGATGAAATGTAATTTCATTTGCAACTATTTTTCAGCTCAATTAAACAACTAATAGATGACTTTATTTTTATACATATCATATATGTTAATATTTATGTTAAATTATGATAACATTAAATTCCATGAAAAAATTATTTGTATAAATGAATAGCTATGTGTGACATGATTTTGTAATGCATATAAATTTTCTTGAATATAAATTAGTAATTTAATCTTTTATGTGTTCATACATGTAATATTTGATTTTTATGTAGACCAAATTTATTTTATGACATGTCAAGTAATGATATATTATTAATAAATAGTGAAATTGTCAAATTTTAATGTTCATTCATTTTTTCATATGATAGCTAATATTTATTAAAATTTATGATCAAAATTAATTAAACATTATATTACATGTAATTTTTATTTGTAGAAATGAATGGTTATGTATGATGTAAATAAAAATTTTAATGCATTCAAACAATAATATTCAATTTTGAAATAAAATTAAACAAATTTTTGAACTATAAGTTGATAATAATGCATATGTTCAATATATGTAATTTTTATTTTTGTGTAGATCAAATTTAATTTTCAACGTATGAAGTATTGATAGATAATTAATATTTTTGTGGAACTCTAATGTGTATTCATTTTTATACATATGATAACTTCATGTTTGTTTGAAATTTTATCAAAATTCATTAAATTGAAATTATAGGTAAATTTTATTTGTAGAAATGAAATTATTATAGGATGAATTTTTTTCATTTAAATAATAATAATAATAATATAATTAAATTATAAGTTAAACATATTGTGTATTGAAATATTAGAAAGACTAACACGTTTATCAATAAGGTTTTCTATTGCCTTGCTTTTGAAATTGATTTAAGAACATAAGATAACTTAGTAGGTTTTGATGTTATTTTTCAACAAGTTTTGTGAGGTAGTTTGTTTATGTCCCTTATTAGAGTATTCCAATATATGAAAATAATTTTAGATTATTTTACTTAAAAGAAAACCAAAGAAAAACAATGTCAAGAGAGAATTTTTCTTTTTCCTAGTTGAAGGAAACAACACAAAATCATGTCCCAAATCGAAAAGTTGTCCAATGTAAGTACCAATGTTCTTATATACCTTAGCATTCTTTTGTTTTAACGAAAATTAGGTAGTATTAGATGAAATAAACAATTATGTTTTCCTCATAAATTCATTGAAAATTTTAATGAAATAGACATGTATGAAGTTACAATGTAAAATTGATTGTGTATTAGAAGGCATCACTAAAAAACCCATCTTTTTTTTTTTTTGATAAAATATGCTTAACACATATTTGAATCAAATATTACACTACAAAAAATAAGCTTTAAAAGTTATTTACATTTAGAAAAATCTACTTAAAACCTGCTTTTTAAATGTGAAATCTCAAAATTTATGCATAATAATGAAAAAATATCTTGTTAGTAATCATTCAACAAAAAAAATTGCATGTATAATAATTTTGTGATGGGTTTTGGTTCTACTTTTTATTAATTTGACAAGTAGACTACCAAATACATTTTGTTACGTACTTTAGCATGCTTTCACCTTCAAAATAGATTTTTAAAATGAAGAAGATATGGGCATTGAAAGTAGGTGAAGTAAATGTTTGATCATAAGCCTAATTCACACATTCGAATTTAGTACATTCATGTTCTTTGTGGTTTTTCTCTATTGGTTTTTTGCATTTGAAGCTTAAAGAAGTAACGTAAAACTTAACTTGGTGCACCCATAGCTTTATAGATCACCCAAATTGATTAAAAAATTAATAAAATATGACATTCTAAAATAATGGGTCATTTTTGGGAGAAACACATTATTTGATTTTGACATGTTTTATGTTCTTATGCTTCCAAACCTTAAAGAAATAATGTAGAGCTTACCTTGATGTTTCCATAAGTTTTTACATCATTCAAATTAGACAAGAAATGAGAAAGATCTATAAGTTTTAAATTATAGGCCTATGTGTGTTGTTAGGCTTGTTTTCCCATGGTGGCAACTAAAATATTTGTCCCATATTGTTTGGCTTCCATTTTGATAATCCAAACTATATAAACAAATGCATTAAGATGGTGGAAAACCAAAGTAAACAGGAAATATAATAGTCATTTGGGATGAACAAACAAAAAAGGTTCAACTGTAAAGGCTAAATTAAATGAAATAGGATTAACCTAATGCTTATGTTAGTTTTAGCTTAGGTGCCTAGGTCTAGCTTTAACCTAAGCCTAGATGAGGGGGCCTAGGTTTAAACCTAACCCATCCTTAAGTAATTAAGTGGTTGCCTATGATTAAACACCATGTACATTTATAGGCCTATGTTTTGCCAAGTGGCATTAAACTATTGGTCCACCCCAAACCCTATTAAAATACAAAACATGTCATCCTGCCATTGGCCATTGTAGTTGCAACTTAGTTGACCTCTCGATTTAATCTCCATTATGACCAATTAATGGTGGAATGTTTTAGGTGTGCCATGTGTCACAACATCATTGGTTAAATTGACATAGTTGAGATGTAATCAAAATTGTAGCTAAATATTTTATTGAGATCATATGCGGTCAACGGATGAAGTTCATCCACTAGTCAAGGGAAATTGACAACATCTCACGACTAAGTTAGTAAAATAGTTTGCAACTAGAACAATTAGTGATGGCTATTGATGTGGTGTTGACATGTGGCAAATGCTTTCAACTAGAATGTCATTGTCGACTTGTACTTATTAACTTCTTTGGTTTGTAATTGAAAAAAATATTTTTCAGTTGCAAAAAATATGTTGCAACTATTTTTGTCACTTTCAACTATGTTTTATAATCAAGATGTAGTTGAAAACATAGTTGGAAAAGGGGGGGTTTTCTACTAATGAAAAAAATTAATGATCAACCCTAAGGGTGATGGCTCATTTGTATAACCCATTATGGGACCTTGGGACTTCAAAAAGGTTTTAGGTCTAAACCAATTGGTGTGTAGGTGAAACTTTCATTAACCTTTTGCCAATGAACTTGACTTAAAGGTGCCAACAACTTGTTGGGTTTGGTTTATTCTTATGTTTCAAAAGATAAAATAGTGATTATGTATATATTGCTTCAAAGGAATCACCAATGTTGATGATGAAGAATTTGGTTGATTGTTTGATAGACAACCAATAGCCATTATGATAATTTTGTAAACCAATAATTTTGCACAAATGCAAAATTGTGAAAAGGTTTGGGTCAATGTGGGTGCCAATTAGTCCTAAACATATTGGACATAATAAATAATAATATAGTTGTGTGATGCATTGGTTTCCATTGTGTAAGTAAAGTTTTGTCAATGTGAAAGTTTTCAACCTTCAATCCTTTGGCACAAAGTTCTAATATTTGCATCATAAGCGTATAAAAGAGGATACCCAAGGTAATGAAACAATATAAAAACAAGCCAACTATTGAACATTCATAAGCACATGAAATACAACCACCACTTTGTCATGAACATCATGTTTAATATGTGATGTGGATTTAATAACACTATGAAAAATTATTTTCGTCACAACCGCAATGCCCTACAACTAGAGTTCCCAAACAACTAATATATAATTACACTACAACTATCCCATGCAAATACAAGGAATTCATAAAAAGAAATGCCATATTAAAAAAAGAGGGAGTTGTGTTGTAGCTACAAGTTAATTGCAAGAGAGTCACCTATATGATGGAATGTAAGCATTGTATATATGGTTGTCATCAACCATGTTTGACTTTTGGGCAAATTATATTTTAATTACATGTGACAACTACATTACAATTAATGTAAATGTAACTCCCAATCAATAACTACTTCGCAACTAATGTTGCATCTATTGTATGGTCTTGACACATATAATCATGCCACATGTGTGCATTTCCACCACCTATTAAATATGAAACTTTCAACTTGCTTACAACTAGTTTCAACTACGATTTTAATTGGTATATTTAGTTGTGCCACTAAGTTGTCACAATGTATATACTATACTCCTATTTTTTTGTGATTGGTTAATGTTAAATTATTGTATTAATGATATTCCACTACATTGCAATTCACAACATCATGTTGACATACATATGTATTAAACCATACAATTTCATGGAAGGTGAAAGTTTGCTTTTGAATTGAGATTAAAGGCAATGTGTATATTTATTAAACATTCAATAAGGGTGTAAATATGGATATGTTTTTATATATTTCGATGTCTTTTACTCAAATAGTTTATTATTTACTATGTATTAATGGATTATTTGTTAATAATTTAATAATTTGTAGTAAATATGTTAAATAAATAAAAATTAATTAATTAAACTAAATAATACACTATTCATATGAATTAATTAATCAAACTTAATTTTTTTATTTAATCTATTCAGATAATTAATAAAAAAATCTAAAGTCAGATATTATTATTTTTTAAATTATTTAAACTTAGTAACTCAATAATTATTTAAATTGATTAATTGATTCAAATGATTAATCAATTTTGTTAATTTAGGTGAGTATTTACTGAATTTGAATATGAATTTGAATAATTCATATCATCAATTATCAAAATAATTATTTGGAAAATTAATTATCTGAATTATAAAAATTAATTCAAATAAAAATATAAATGATGAATTATTAGATATTTAATTCAAATAATTATGTTAGATGATTGATTAAAAAATTAAAATTAATTACAACATTAAAATAATTTTTTTTTGTAGTTACAACATCTCAATTACAACTAATATGTAATTAAAAGATTTAACCCATATGTTTTATTTTCACAATTTCATCTCACAAACTATTGAAATACCTTAGCCATTTCAACACATGTTCATTGAATAATTAATTAATTTTGAAATTTTCATTTCAACAAATGGAATATTCTTAAATATTCACTATTATCATTCAAAATATTTTTTGATTTGGAAGAAATAAATTCTGAAAATTTGAATATATATATATAGTGTTGAAGTGGCCAAGGTATTAGGGTGTACATAGGAGGAGTCTTTTCTTGTATTGTCACATTAAAATACATGTGCCACATTGGTATGAACTCATAAAAGTTTAACCTTAAAGATAAAACAGAAAAAAAAATTTAAAAATTAATGTAACTACTATTTAATTCACCTACATTTCTATTTTCCTACTTATTACTTACTTAAGTAAGTAAGTAAATAGGCAGGAGTTACCAACTTACCTATTTATGATTATGTACTAACTTACTTATATATATATTCCAATTTTTAATTGATATGCCACATGGCAATTTTTTTATTGTGCCACATGTCATAACCTAATATCATCTAAAATGAATAATCATAATGGATAATCAATATCAATATTTTTTAGAAATCACCCAAAAATCTTCATAATGTCATGTGTTAAATTTTGATGAATGGATGAAAAGTGACATCACCATGACATTATGGTTGTAGTCATAGGAGAATTGCATAGTAATTGAAAATGAGTTGTTTGTGACAGAGTTGCAATTAAGTTGTATTGAGTTGCATTAAAGTGAAATCATATATATATTGGGTTACATTTCTTGTAACCCATGCAATTTTCATAACACTCATGGGTGTAGAAATATAGTGAGTTATAAATGGTGATTGTAATTCAAATTGAGTTGCAAGCCCAATTACAAAACACCCTTTTTTTTCATAGTGTAAATGGAGGGTGATTTTTGGTTTCATATGGAATGAACAAATTATCATACACCTAGGCTTGTTGATTTATCATGTTGAATATTTTAATTATATTTTTGTGCAATTTTGGCATATGGTTTGCACTTTTAATCAACTTTAAACAGTTGGGAACTCATGTTTCAAAAGTTTGGGCAATTTTTTAAATTTAAATAAATACATGGTAACATTTCAAATCAATTGCAATTATTACTATTTTATATCAATATTTTCGTGATTTACAAATATATTTTGTCAAATTGTAATTTCAAAAGTTTCATTGTTTCTCCCACATCATTTTTCATGTTAATTGTGAAATAAAATGTTGTAACAATATTTTTTGTGATTTACAAATATAATTTGTCACATTGTAATTTCAACAATTTCATGTTTCCCCCACATCATTTTTCATGTGAATTGTCAAATAAAATGATGTCCACATAAAATTTATATCCATTTTGTGAATCCAAGGTAATGGTGGAAAACATGGTTTTTCAAGAAGGTGATGATGATTGTTTTGTGGGAATTTCCAATACAAGCCTTACAAAAAAGCAAACAACATTCCTAATGCTACCATCAGAAATAGGAGGAAGGTATTTTGGCCCACTATTTCAAACACATTTGTTAACCTTTGCCAATTACACATGTCCACCACAAAATTTATGGCTACAAAAGTGGCACTTGCAACACCTACGATGAATAACAAATAATGCAAGAATAGAAGGACTTATTGAATGGCACTCTAAAAAATGTAAAGAGATTCCAACTGCCAAAAATGCAATTGAAAGACAAAGCCAATGCCACAATCTTGTAACATGGTTGTTTTGGTGCACCAAAACATGGCCAAAATGCAACCCAATGAAGGAAGTCCCTAATGCTAAAAGTGAACTAAGCACATCTATAACATTCCATTCATTAATTAGTTACTATCATCATTAAAAGGTCAATACCGTGATTGCACAAGATAATAAAATTGTGTCATATAAAATATATCATGATGAATTTTGTGGTTTTCAATGATGTTTCACATTAATCATATGAAACACAAACCTTTTTCATGCAATGATTAACATTTGATTCTTGAATAAATAAAACATGCACTAAATTATGGAAATTTTGTTAAATAAAGCAATAATCCAATTTTTTTATGTTTGAATTTTAATGACATTGATTTTTTCATAATAGAAGTATCACCTTCATGTTCAAAAGGTGCCACACTAATTGGGAGCATTTAGTGGAAGGCCACCATAATTAAGTGAATGTAAGCTACATGATGGAATGTGTTGATAAGTTGCATGGTTTTTCATGTGTTTCAAGCCAAAGATAAAATGGTCCACAAACCTTACAACATTACATGCATGTCCTACATCCCCTCTCACCCCACATTCAATTTTCATAACTTTATTAATCACATGTTGAGTAAGATTAAAATTGGAGAAAGGAAATAGAAAGTTGGTTTGGACAAGGTTTGTAACTAAAGTTGACAACATGTCATTTGTAAGGGTGAAGGTTTGAAATCATGGTGGTAGAAATAAATTGGCTTATAATGTAATGTACATCATTATTTGTTTTTATATCTTTGGCATGTGTCAATTTGGATATCATAACATTAAACATAGAATTCACTTTAGTCAAATTTGAAAGTGAAAATGAAATGGCATTGATTGTAGAAGTGAAGCTTGGTTCAAGTGCACAAAAAGTAGATTCATTACAATTGTTCTTGTTCATGGATTGTTGGATGGCAATTGATCCAAGTTTTAATTCTTGAACAATAAATTGCCAATTTGGGACATAAACCCATACAACAATGTTAAGTAAAATTTAATAGTTAGTCCTACAATGACCCATTGGAATTAATTTTTTTGTAGATACCCAAATAAATATAGATGTGTGATTATTAGATATGCAAATGCAGTTCTTTATAAAATGTCAAACCAACAAATATGGTCTAAGTCAACCCCATAGTTTCAATTGTTAATTCCATGGTAATATTTTCCTTGTAAGAGGAGCCCTAAAATGAAAAGAATAGTTCAAAAAATGTTCATTTTGGTTGCATCAATCTTGTTGGCCACATTTTTGGAACCCAAATGCCACATCCATTCCAACAATATAAAAGAAGAAAAACATGATTAAGTCAACAATGGTGATTCCATCCCAAGGGGAATGGTTAATCTTGGGCAATATACTACCAAAAATGTCAACTATGATCAATAATGCAATTGTCAAGCCCTTAAACACATCCAATGATGTTTATTTTTCTTGCATATTTAAGCACATTGCATTAAAGGAAGAATTATTGCCCCTTGTATTTGATTTAATCAATTTTATTATATTTTGGATGTTTGCTAAAGCATGTAATTTGATTCAAAATCCATTAGAAAAATTATTAATAATTTGCTGCATCCCAAAATAATCCTTATTTGAAAAATGAAAATTGAGAGTTAATAACAAGACCCTATCTTAATAAGATGGACATGAAAAAATCATGACCATGTTGAATAGACAACATTTGAACATGCAATTTATGGCTACAATGTTAATATTAACATATTTATATACCTAACTATCATTTTGATTTGGTTCCGAATGAAAGCTTGATCAAGCCTAAGGTCTTGTAGGGCTATGCATTAGTGTTCCTTGATGCATGTGTTTCAAGCATGTCCCTTTGGAGTTCCAATTCTTTCAAAATTTCAAGTGTAGGTTGATAATGATCAAGTGAATTGGCCATGTGAAATTCACATCAAATCCAACACAAACAAAGATTTATTTCACCTTTGAAACATTTCAAAAATGAATGTCTTTTAACATAAATTGCACATTAATGCAAATTACAAATGTAAAAGCCCATAATAAATTATGATAAAATAGAAAATAAATTGCACATCAATAATTTGCTAGTTGTAATTAGCCATAAGGTGACTCATGGTTCCATTCTTCATCAACTTTCACATTCTTCTCCTTTAATCAAAAAAATGATCTTCTTCCGTATAATACTTTTGTGTAATGACGCACGAAACTTCATCTTTTTCAAGTTTGGGGGGTGTTTTGCAACAATCCATACCATCACATGCTTGATGATTGACACAAAAACATGTTCTATGAAATCAACAAATGACATCAACTTGAATATTTATACATTCATTGCAAACACAAAAATGATTACTCTATTAGAATACTTTTCAGGTCACTTTGATTGACATAACAAAGATGTGTACAAAGAATTGACACCCAAGTTAATGTTAAGGTTAGTGTCACTTGTTGTTCTACTCATTTTGAAATGTACATAGCCATTGACCATTGGAAGGCACAATAGCTCAAGATCTTTGTGTTACACAAGTGTCTAAATTCTTGACACAAGGCTCATTATAGCCACCTTTCCAAGCTACAACATATACTTGTTCATAGTTTATATTGGACTCATTTGAAAGTTTTGTGTCCCCCTTTTAGTGCAATGTAAAACTTAATACCAAAGTCTTACAATTGTGGTTTAATTTTTGTTGTTGGATTGCAAGCAAGATCGCCATCCTAACACCTCAAATTGGTTCCTTTGCATGTGCATTGTTATCCTATCCAATTGGTGGTTTCTTTCCCCAAAATTTTTAATATTTTTAAACAAAAAAAATTGGGAAATTTTTTATTTTTTTCTTTTTAGTGTAAACTTAAATAATTTTACTACAATTTTGGAATAATTCAGGAACAATTTTGATATCACAAAATTGGGAAGAAAAGAAACCCTAACCCCAACATAACATTATTGGGGCCTATAATAATGTATTGAGCTAAACTTTAGCGATTCACAAGCTAGGCCTGCTTTTACAAATGTAGGACCACTTTTGGTAGTAAAAACCAAGCAGCTCATGTTGTAAGGGTTTGGGCTCTTATGGTAAGTCCAAACCACCAACACTAGAAATAGGGGATGTTCCATTGAGGTAGAGAGATATAGTACATTTAAGCTGACTTAAGCTGCAGGATAATGATCAATACACAACTTACCAGTTTCACTTCTAGAATTTTCAGCTGATAAGCTGCAATAGTCCATCTATCATCTTCACGGCAATGCAGTTGACAAAGTGATGTACTCCCGCATTGATCCATCATGGATCAAAATCCCCCCATTCTCAGTTTCTGGATCTCATGGAGAGACATCTGTTTGAGTATTTGGAGGGTTAGCATGGTCTTCCTTCACTGTGACTCACTTCTGTAAGCTTGTTAATGCTGAACTCAGTTCATATTTCAGCACAAACAAATATCAATTACAACCCAATGTTATAAGAAACCTATTTGACTATGTAAAAATCACATGTCCAATCAACATGGAAATTTTGTTCGTTTGTTCGACTTTCATACACTGTTATTGAGTTTTTCAAATGAGCCTTCTCGTATACAATCCCACAGAAAAAGCTGAAACAGAATTTTGCTCTTATCATCTCTTTTAAGGTATGAAACATTCTCCATCGTCATGCCTTGATTGAAATCTCGTATGGTGGTCTTACCTGGCCACTACATTCACTACTTCACAGCACCAATGCAATATGTGAAACTGGTATGTTTGGCAGAGTATTAGGCTTACCACCTCACTTCATTCCAGCATCCATATGTGCACAGTATGATCCAACTCATGCGGATGGAAGTTCCTTTCTGTATCAGGAACAATCCAGGAACTTGGGAGCCCAAGTCAAGTTGCTTTTTTGGTACTATTATTGCCATGCACTAATCACCATGCCTACTGAAAGTAGTACTTGAGTTCAAGAAGGCCCACTGATTCCAGAAAGGCCCAAAAATATCAGGTGGTCAAGCCCATTTGATAATCCTCCCTGCTGCACACTGAGATCGCTTTTCTGTCTTGGTGGTACTGGCAAAGTTCACAGAGGAGTCCTCAACTCTATTTGCTGTGGAGTTTGTTGAAGAGTGAACTCAATGCATCCAGAATTTGTGCCTGTAAGCAGCCAAACCAGTGAGCAGAAAAAACTACACAAACAAAGCCTCATAGGAGCATTAGTTACCTCTACACTTCTGGAGGGATTGTCAAGTCTTGAGAAGGAAGTGGCTGTGCATTGACAGCAAGATACTTCACTAGACACAACCCCTAAACCCTAAGTCCACCCTTATCTTGGCAGCTTCAGTGAGGCACTGCTGTAGAGCATGCGAGGTGAGTGAGGAAAAGTGATGAAGGAACTCAAAACAGAATTGTTCTTGTAGTTTTGAAACCACAGCCATTGTGCCCCATAGTGACTGACAGGAAAATAGGTGTGTTGTAGCAGTAAACAACTATTCCAGAAGTTGGATACAACGGACAAGAAGATCAAAAGAAGATGCAATCTGAGCATTAAGCCCTCCAACCTGAAGAAGCACAGAACAAGAGATGTGGAATTCAAGACTGAAGGTAGACTAACCTTCTCAATCGCAGCAAGGACTACATGGCACTTGCAACTGTGCGCCAGAGCCACAATGGCTGGGCTCACTGCTGTCCTTTGAGCACTTCACTCTTTAACCACACCTCTAGTCTGGAGAGCCCCAGATTCACATGCCTGTGGTATACAGCATTCAAGACAAACTTAGGACTTCAAAAAAAAATTGTAGAAAGGAATGGCTTGTTCCAGTCCCCCACATCAAGCTCTCCACAGATGTAAGAGCTGACAATGGAAGTCATGCTTGGATCAGAGTCAACACCAGGATGAAAAAACTGAGCTCCAACATAAGAGATATGAGGTCTTATGGAGAATTTTGACAGCAACTCCAAATCCTTCACACTCCTGCCTGGATTCTAAAACTCCCCCTTCCCCGAAAATCTGCAAATGCACAAAAGAATAATACAGATCATCAATTTGACACACAAACCAGTCTTGTGTGGTTTTTAGAATCTCCTACAGATTCCCTCCGGATACCAAACCGGTATATACAGGTGAATTTTTTCTAAAAACAAAACTGGTTTTGGTTAGAACCTTGGTTCTAAAAAATCCAAAAACCACCTTTCTAACCACCAGTTCTTACATGATAACTGCCAGTTCTTCCAGGCTTCTAAAATGCCCAGAACCAGCAGTTCTCTGATTTTGGATTTTTTCCCTGGAACCAGAACCGGCGGTTCTTTGATGCTTGTGAAACAACCAGAATCAGAAGTTCTCTGATGCTGATTCTGAAAATTTTAACGAATCGGAACCACCGGTTATTTCAAAAATGGAAATATCGCACGACACAGCCAAAACCAGACACAGCCAGAAGCACTTAGGTACCCGTTTAGCTTCATAACGCCAGTGCAAACAACAAACCAAAACTGACAAAGAGAAACCCACTAGCTAGCATGCTTGGGAGGGAGAAAATGGTCACCTCATAGACAGTGGCGTCAGACATGTTATGCATTTGAATCAAAGGACTAACAGCCTGCATGCCCGCAAATTACTCCTCCGTGTAAAACTCAATGAAACCACCGTCTCACGTCCATTTCCGCTCTCTCTTCCATTGCCGTCACCTTCCTGGCATTCACCAGACTTCACAAACGGCCAGAACACTCAACTTTATCGATCCTACGCCAAATCAGAAGAGATCAAAAATATAGTCAAAAGAGTCATTCCAGCTCTACCAGAAAAATAAATAAATAAATAAAATTTTAAAGCACAAAAGAAATAAAGAACAACAAGAATAAGACTGGCACCTACTCGAGATCAGAGACGTCCTTGGCTGTGAAGAAATCGCTCCCAGAAGCTCCGCGAGAAGCGGTCGTCGCAAATGGAAATCCTCGAGCTCACGCAAAGCCTCGATTAGGGTTTCCTGTCGGCGAGTTCGAGATGACAATCCCTAAGGTTGTCCCCTCGAATGGCAAGCTATTTCCAGGTAATGAGTCACGACACCTCAGAATTTTATCTTCCTTCAATTTATCAAAAATCAGTAACTAAATAAATAAATTCTTTAATTAGTTTTTTTTTTACATAGGTACTTGTGTTGTAGACATGGGTTTTTTCCCCCCATTTTTGTGACATAATAATATTGGAAAAATTTGCCACAAATAATAGAAAATTTATTCAAATTTACACTAGAAAAAAATTCCAAAAAACATTTCCCAAATTTTTGTCTAAAATACACGGTGACATTTGTTGAAAAAAAAGAATTGGGTGCACACCAATTATTTTCTTTTCTTAATAGCCTTCAATTTTGGGTTTTTCAAAAAATGGAAAATTTTTAAAAAATTGGTTTTGATTTCTTAAAAAATATTAGTATAAAAAAAAACCTTTGATTTCAAGTTTTTAAAAAAAAATCAGAATCAAAGAACCTCTTGTTCTAGTTCTTTCAAAAGCTTTCAAAGAATTGATGGTTTTTAAGAAATAAATAATAAATAATTGACAATTTTATAAAAGGTTATTTGACCAATTTTTAGATTTCTGGAGAACTATAATCATATATGAAAATTGATTCTTAATTGTTTTTAGAATCATAATCATATAATTAAGATATTATTTTATTATTTTGAAAATAGTTATATACTTATAAAAATCACCTTTAGAATTGTTAGTATTAGGTGCCATTTTTAATAACCTTCCAACATTATTATACACTAGGTATTAAAAAAATAAACATGAAATAATGAACCATGTATAAGGAATGACTAATTATATTGCCACCACTTTGAGTTTTTGTTTGATATAAAATCATGTTATTAAGGAAGGATGTCTGTTTGTTTTGCTTGTTTTGTCAATCTCCCAAAACCACAAGCCTTCAACAAGTAGGGGTGCAACAAGGTGATTTCATTATATTTACACTTGCATGTAAAAGTGATTAAATTTTGAATATTTGTTGTCATTGGAAATTCAATATAAAAACCAATTTCATAAAACTATGTGACAATATATTTGTAATCAATATTAAAGGCAATATAAACCTCTCTTCCAATCTACAATAAACTTCTTCGAAAAACATACACATTGATGTAGATGTTCTATAAATCCATGATAAATATCATTATGAAATGCATCCATCTACTACAAACAATACAACCACTTCCTAACCTATGGTATTGTCACAACACAACCTAACAAATTATGGATATGTTCTTCTTGGTATTATACTTTCAAGGTATATTATTTCTTAATTTCATTTTTTTTGACACTCGCCTTGATTATTGATCAACACAATCCAAATTTCAATCATGAAACAAAGCATATTTAAGCATGCCACAAACTCATAGACAATCCTTTTATTATAATATCGTTCAATGATCAACTTTTTATAAAATTGTAATAAACTAGACCATCATTCTTACACACCAAGACATATTGAATTCCCATTTGCTACAACGTACCTGAACACTTAAACCATGAATGTAACACTTTAATAACAACATAATCTTTTTTCAATTCCAACAAACACATCCCACAAATCTTTTTACAAAAAAATCCTTGGTCCGCACACATCGAAGACAAATATTACCAACCCTTCTTCTAACTTAATCCCATGTTTTTCAACATTTTAATAAGTAAAAACCTACAGTGGATTCAAATGTTATAAACAATTTGTAAGTCATGAAGCCATTTACACTGCTCATATATGCCACATACCATCATTAGAACTTTGAAACAACCCTAATTTTGTTTGAACTTTGATTCTTGTATTTATTGTTATCATCTTAATTCATTGCAAATTCAAACAATCACACACAATGTTATCAACTTTTTAAGTTGATTGTGACATAAAACCAAACACCTTTGAAACCTCACAAACCTTTTCTTTTTCACATTTGTCATCAATTTCCAAAGCATTCCACTTTATTAAACATATGTTCAGTTTATAAAAATAAGTGTAATTAAAATTTTGTTTTCAACGAAACTAACAATTTAAAGCATTCACACAGTTCATAATAGAAAACCAACTTCCTTAATTAAATGTGATTGATAAACCAACATGCATCAAATTTAAATTATTATTTTTATATATCACTATACATGTGGTTGGTCAAAATATTAATGTCAAAGCTTGTAGTTTTGAATGTGAAATGGACTTTCAATGACTTGTGCACTACCATGTTGATGCCTACAACTATTGTTGTCCACACACATAAACCAATATAAAATAAAATTGCCCCCAATGACGCATCACATCCACCCCCCCAACCCCCTCCTTCTTATTTGGGACTAAGGTCCATGTTAACCAAATAGTAACATAGAAAATTTCTTTTGTAAATTCATCAAGACTTGGTTTTAAGGTGAAATGACCAATAATTTAGGTGCAAATGTGAGTCCCATTGCAATCCCCCCAAATCTTTAACCCTTGGTGCACAAAATAAATTTAGGAATTTAAAAACATTATTCATATGCAACAAACATGAATCAAAGCCCAAAGCAACACCCAACACACATAAGTTATGCAACATCACAAAATAATTGTGCCTATAATTTTAACAAAACTACATAAACATTAAACATTTATAAACATACAAAATGGTGTGTTGTGTAATTTCAAATCACCGAAAGTGATTTTAAAACACAAACACCAAGGGATTATATTCAAAACACAAAATAGTTCAAATCATGTTCACATTTAAACTGGTTTCAATTTAATAGACATTTAAATGCATTAACCTACTTTAGGAATAAATTAATTATGATTTAATTAAGCAACTAACATAACACACTTGACAAACTAAAATGATGTAACTTGTTGCAAATTATTTTTAAAATTCAATTTTTTTACATTGGGAAAATTTAATGCATCTTATTTTGACACACTTCATTTGATGTGGGATTATTTTTAAATTTATATTTGACATGACTATGTCATATTTTTTGAGTTGACATGCAAATTTTGCATGTGTGACAAACAACATGTCATTATTTCAAAAGTTCATTATGTATCCATTATTTTTTATAACTCATCCATATTATCAAATATGATTTGCATTAAAAGTCTATTGCAACATGGATAATTAAATAATTCACAATGATAATGTTGGATGACTTTACATTTTAAATTCATCTATAACCTACATAAACTACAATTGTGATGATCCAAATTTTCCATTTAATTGTATTTTCAACCATTACAAAAAAATGCGTCCTTGTATGTAAAGTGATTTCATTTGATTTTGAGTATATTCATTGGTCCCATTAAATGGGACCTAGTGGGGATGTAGCAAATTCACTTGTCCACTGAATGGGGACTGGTGAACTACATGCACATTTTGTAGTAGTACCCAAATGAAACCATTATGGAACACCATTTGTTCATGTATTTTGTCAAATTGACATTGCATGTTTGTGTTAAAAAGGCAATAGTTTGATGTAGAAAAAAAAATGTAATAATGAATTGAAGATATGCATTAGTTATTTATTATTTATTGAATTTGAATTATATTTTAGAAGGAAACTTTGGAGTTTTTTTTTCAGACATTGAAGATTTTGGATGTATTGAATTTTGCATTTATCTTTTTATGAAGTTTTGCACGTTTTAAAAAAAATTTGGAACACAATTTTGGATATGAATTTGTGAACAATAATATTGTGAAATTTGTAGAAATATTATAAACTATATTCAATAACCAATACATGTTAACATTAATTATAATTGTTTGTGATAAATTTTTTTTTATATAACACGTTGACATATAATCTATAGTTCTAAAGTTGGTTGTTGAAATATTCATGAGAACTTAATCATATCCAAATATATTATTTATTGGTAGTTGGTCAAGTCCACTTTGTTAATTGCCAATTCAACATCACTATGTCACTAATTCCATGTTGCCATGTCCACATTGCCATATTGTTTAGTCTACATCATTAATCCATGAATTGCCCACAAAATTTTAAAAACCTTGAATTGCCCAAAACTTGTAAAAGTTTTTTCTATGCCTAGAGTTTATGAAACCTCACATGAATACCAAAAAAAACCATTCTTATTGTGATATCAAAACATTGCACTTGGTTATTTTGTGTGTTCACCAACTCGACTTTGCCAAGTTGCCAAGTTGCCAAGTTTATATTTGTTATGTCCCCAACTCCATGTTATTTTGCCAAATTGACTTCAAGCTTGTTCACCTAGTCCATTTTGCAAAGTCCACATTATTTTCACCAAGTTTTTATTCCATTTTGTTAAGTTGCCAAATGAACATCATTGTGTCATCAATGCCACGTCATTAAAATACCAAGTTGATTGAACAAACCTATTCACCAAGTCCACTTTGCCAAGTGCACATTATCTTCACATTCTTGCCAAGTTGATTTCAAGCTTGTTCACCTAGTCCATTTTGCCAAGTCCACATTATTTTCACCAAATTTTTAATTCCATTTTGTTAAGTTGCCAAGTCAACATCACTATGTTGACCACCAATTACATGTTGTATAGTTCACATTGCCATTTGGCCAGGTCAACATTGTAGTCCCATATTGCCAATTTGCTAAGTTTATTTCATCTTATTGATTGTTTCAATGGAACACAAACTACTTTATGAATTGTTGTCCAATGTTTGTAATTGCTTGCTACCTTAACAAATATTTTATTAAAATCTCACACGACTATCCAAAAATAAAACATTGAATGATTGGGATTTCAAAGCACTACCCCAAAGCCAAGACATTTATAACGATACCTCAAAATGTTAGATTTTATAAGGCTAGAAACCATGCAATGAGTTTGCATTTAACAATAAGTTTATTATGGTTTGGAATTAGGGTTAATTTTTAGGTGAAAATAAATTGGTTACATTAAGTCTAGTTTAGTGAAGTTTAAATTAAAATGATAATTAAATTTTAAATAAATTAAATTTAGTCAATGCTTGGTTGTTCACCTTACTTGAACCTCTTGTGATTTGTTCTAATTACATTTTAAATGAATCAAATTTAATTGATGCTTTGTTGTCCACTCTATTTGAACCTTTTGTGATTTGTTCAAATATTATAATGTATTTTTGACATGCATTTATATTTATTTCATAAATTTATTCCATGTTTCTTTCCCAAAAAAAAAAATCCAAAAAACATTAGATGAACCCACCATGATGAATTTACACCATTTTATTTTCATCTATACATAATTTGTTCTTTCATATAAACAACTTGGGACTTTTACACATCTAATAAAATGTTTGTCTTAATTTTTAAAATAATGGTTGTAAAAAAAAATGTTTGCTTTGAAAAATCCCTCAATTCATCTATGTTGATAATTGCAAACCTTACACCCAAGTTTCCCTCTATTAAAAGCTTCAAAAATATTATCCTAAATGCTTGAATTGAAAGATCTCCCTTTTCTAATTCTTTCCTGCCATTGCAAAAACACCTTCATCCATCAACCTTTTCATCGATGTAATCACAAGTTTAATTATAAACACAATAATAATTTATTCCACACTATTAATCTACCTTGAACATACATCACCTTCAATAGCAAAAGCTTCATATGATCAAATTCTCATGGAAAAGCATAAACCAAATCAAACACTTTTAAATATAATATTCAATCTAAATTATCTAACATATGGTTTAGGTTCTAGTTTTTCTATTGTTCAAGGATACCAAATTAAGGTTGGTTAACTAATAAAAATGCTTCAACAACAATGATGTATTGTTGTAAAACAAATATGTAAAAATTGAGAAGTGAACAATTAATAAATTGGTTAACAATGAATAATATCACAATCACAATATAAAATCAAATTGTATATCACTTGACATATGGAGTTTTTCGCTTTCAAATATTTGGTTTATGGTGGAAAGATGTAATCAAATTATAATCATATGTTTAAGTTTTGCTCAAACATCTTTGATAGATTCCATCACTGCAAAAAAATAGCTTTTTTTCCTCAAGCCAATATTTCATTAATCATGGAAACATCACATAACTTGGTGTAAGCATATGTAGCTTAGAGAAATAGAAATAAGGGCTAAAGTTAAGTCCACTTTAAGAAATCAACTACATTTTTTGCATGTGATTGTTATTAGTTTTGCTATTTTCCTTGACAACCAATTAGTGTTTTAAAAACAAAATTTTGCTATTTTTCAACAAATAATTTGATAAAATTTTGATTTTTTTTGTTTTCTAAACCTAGATTTGACTAATTTTGCTAATTATTTGTTAAATTTTGTTAAACTTTTTATATGAAAAAAATGAAGAAAAAACATTGAAACCAATGGATGCTAAATCATTTTGTGGAATATATTCAGAGCTAAATGTAAGGTCACTTCCAAGACCAAATCAACATTGCATGCATAGAGTGAGCTTGTGCCCAAAGACCTATAATATGATATTGTATGGCGCCATCTTTCTCCAAGTTCTCCTTTCCACGATAGAAGTTGCAATTACACAAGATTTTGAGCAACTTCTTGATCTTTCTCCAAGTTCTCCTTCCACAATAGAAATTGCAATTACACAAGATTTTGAGCAACTTCTTGATCTTTCTCCAAGTTCTCCTTTCCACGATAGAAGTTGCAATTACACAAGATTTTGAGCAACTTCTTGATCTTTCTCCAAGTTCTGCTTCCACAATAGAAGTTGCAATTACACAAGATTTTGAGCAACTTCTTGATCTTTCTCCAAGTTCTCCTTCCACGATAGAAGTTGCAATTACACAAGATTTTGAGCAACTTCTTGATCTTTCTCCAAGTTCTGCTTCCACGATAGAAGTTGCAATTACACAAGATTTTGAGCAACTTCTTGATCTTTCTCCAAGTTCTGCTTCCACAATAGAAGTTGCAATTACACAAGATTTTGAGGAACTTCTTGATCTTTCTCCAAGTTCTCCTTCCACGATAAAATTTGCAATTACACAAGATTTTGAGCAACTTCTTGATCTTTCTCCAAGTTTTCCTTTCCACGATAGAAGTTGCGATTACACAAGATTTTGAGCAACTTCTTGATCTTTCTCCAAGTTTTCCTTTCCACGATAGAAGTTGCAATTACACAAGATTTTGAGCAACTGCTTGGAGCTAGCATAAGACTCCTCTCTTTGAATAAGCTTCTCATCTTTGACACGCAATTGTGCCACTACTACATTCAAAAGCACCATGCACTTGGAATGAGCCCCACCTTATGTACAAGCCTTCATCAATTTTGTTCAAGGCATTGTTGAAAGCACACATACATGCACCTTTTCAAAACAACCAAGAGTTGATTTATGAAGTGAATTAGTCCTCAAGGTAGAGACCAAGCTAATTAGTTTACATAACCTAACCAAGTGAAGTGCTTTGAGATCCAAATTAAAATGGTTAATGTTGCTTTTTTTTCATTTAAAAAAAAAAACTCATTTTTAATTTTCAAAATTCTCCTTTAGAGTTTATGTATTCATTTTTTATTGATGTTGTGCCATTGAAAATATATATATTTGTAGTAGAATTAAAAAACCAAACTCTTTGGGGGAATTTGTTTCAAAATTCATAGATGGACATGGAGGAATTTTATTATTATTATTATAGTTATTATTATTTCTATTTGACTCTGAACCTTTATAAAAAAAATTTCAGAACTATAAGTTACTTGATTCTGAAAATTTCCCCCAAAAAAAAACCAGAAATGGAGGTTCTTTGATTTACAACAGTTTTGAGGAATTGGAACCGGCGGTTATTATAAAATCAGATAACCGCCCAACAATGGAATTTACAGTTTTACTTTTACCCCTGGCTATAACAAAATCCACGTCCCGTTCCTTGGGGGTAAACTCATCCACCATCAACGCGGACGTGGCAGATCGCACCTCGATTTGGGACCTGGAAACCCTAATATTCAGTTCCGTGTTTCTCTTGCATCTCTTCCCCTGCGGTGTGTGTTTGCGCGCTCGCCTGCGTGTGTGTGTTTTTTTGTGTTCTCCCTCATTTTTTTGCGTGTTTTGTCTGTGTTTTTTTTGTTCTTCGCTGTGTGTGCGCAGCGTCTTGTGCCCTGCTTCTGCGAGTTCCTCTTTTACAGTTTAGTTAGTTTTTTTTATTTTTCTGAGTTTGGTCGAGTGTGGAGGGTGTATTGGAACTTTTGTTGGAGTGTGCCGCCTTTGGGGCTTGAGCTTTAGCGATGGCGGAGCCGGATTCCTGGGAGGATGTGGAAGAAGGCGGCGGCGGCGGTGCATCGCGGAGGTCAGCTCACACCACTCCTAGTGTAGCAGCAGCAGCAGGAGCTGCGAAGCTGAACGCGGATGCGCCAGCTTTTACATTCAATCCTTCAGCCGCATCCTTCACCCCTTTTGTCCCTGCGCCTGCTGCCGTTGTGTACCATCCTGTGGCTGCGGGTCCGCCTCCCAAGCCGCACTTTCATGATGTGAACGCTGGCGCAGATTTGCATTCTGCACATAAGACCCCCTTCATGTCTGGTGCATCGGCTTTACCGGCTCTAGCTGGAAGGAACACGGAACCACCGCAAGAAACTGACGTTGCCTTGGAACTAGTAGTGGATTCATCTCAGGCCCCGGAGACAAGGGACTTGGATGTGGATCTCAAGAAGGAGGATGCAGCAGAAGAGCAGATTTCTCCACCAGCAGCAGAGGAGAAAGACGCCGCTGCACCTTCCAATGGATCCGTTGAAAGTAAACCCTTAAGACCCTTGTTTTACGTAGAAACTCCAGTTTTTGTAGTGGTAAAATTGGTCAGGAACAAAGGGATTAGCAAGCGAACTGCTTTTATTTTTTTTGCAGACTTCAAGTGACGATGATTGTTTTATGTGGTTTCTAGGTGCACCCATTGAGCAAGTTCTGTTCAATCTTTACGTGTCCCAGTGTTTGAGTTTACCTGATTTTGCTGAATTTCTGTGTTGGTCAATTGCTGAACATAAAAAAAAATCCAGACCAAGTAGCTGATGCCGCATCTGATATGGCTGGTCTCAGTGTAAAAGATCCTGAACCTGTTCCAGGTATTTGGGGTTCTTTCTTCATCTGTACATTTTTCTTATCTAAGTTGTGAATTCAGCTGCAATATCTGCTGTGTTAGTGTTCCTATTGCCATAAGTACAGATGACAGTATGGCCCCCAGAGATATATTGATCACATGCCATGGTTACCTATTTTATAGTTTGCTTACTTTGACAATGGATATATGGAGAGGTTTAACATTGTGCTCTTGATTGCAGAGGAAGAAAATGAGGAAGTGGCACATGAAGTGGAGTCTAAGTCAGCTGAGGCTTTAGAAGCAGACAAAGATGATTCCAGGCAACACTTAAATGTTGTTTTTATTGGCCATGTTGGTAAGAGCCTGCAATGTGTTACGAATGATTTATTTGCACATGCAGACTGTAGTGGATGGATGGCTGTTCACTTGAATTCAACCGAATGAAGTAATTTGGTGTGGATCATATGAATGTGTCTGATGGACTTTTGACTACTGTGTTGGATTGAATTTGCTTGTTTCATTGAGGGATCCAGTTGGAATAGATGTCAAATTTTTGCATGTTGCTCATGTTAGCAAGTGATGAATTTGGTGTGTGGATTGCAGATGCTGGGAAATCAACCATTGGAGGACAGATTTTGTATCTAAGCAACATGGTGGATGAACGTACCATCCAGAAGTATGAGCGTGAGGCCAAAGAGAAGAATCGGGAGAGTTGGTTAGTTGGGCCATTTCAACTGCTGCTTTCTAGAGTAGAGTTCTCTAAATGCGTGATTGCTGTGTGGGTGTCAAATGAAACTTGGTTATGAGAATATACCATTTCTGAGATTGAACATGCAAAGTAGGGTCATGGGCTTGTGGAAAACCATGATGATGCTGGTTGGTGTAGAATCTGATAGGGTTTGGTTCTTGCCAGGTACATGGCATATATAATGGACACAAATGAGGAGGAACGTGCTAAGGTGAAGTCTATGACCCAATTTGTAGAGATTTGTGGCTAGTAGTGACCAGAACCTGACTTCTATTAAAGAAACATAATTATTGTCTCAGCCCATAAGGAAGAGACTTTGCATGATCGTAGGATTTTGGGGTAGAATTTTGGCTTTGAACTTGGAACCCATGTGTTGCTGACAACTGAGACCTAGCTGTACACTCTAGGTTGCATTTTCTTATTAGATTCACCCTGCACTCGAATTGCCTAACTGTGTATCTCAGTTTCATCCTTTCTCACCTTTTTGTTTGAACTTGCCATCAAAGCCAGAGTATTATATGATGAGCTGCGTGGTTTTGTTTCTTGGGTGTGGGACAATTGATGTTGCTTTTCATCTCTTCATCTGTTTTCCTCTTATGGTGAACTGTAGGATGTACTGCTTCTCTTCAGGGCTAGATACCTGCCAAGGGCTCCCAAGTTAGCCACAGAGGAGGCTTAAGCCCTTAGGTTTCCACACATAGGTTGTCTGGTTAATCTGGTGATCTTTTACTATGGGGTTGTCTATTCTGGGTAGTGTACAGATCCACCTCATAGATTTAGACCTTCTAGTGTGACTGTGTGCCACTTGCTCATCTTGAGTGCTGCTTAGGTTTCAAAGCTGCATCAGTTGTCACTTTGTATGCCGTTACGATAGCATGCCAGTCTGTGTGCTTGTTTAGAAGAACATTGAGGTTGACATTTAATACCTATTTTGCCCCTATGCAATCTGCCTTTTCTCATTTAGTTTCAGTGGTGAGGTTTGCAGGGCAAGACAGTGGAAGTTGGCAGAGCACATTTTGAAACGAAGAAAACTCGATTCACCATCTTGGATGCCCCTGTAAGCAGTACTTGTATCATTTTGTGATTGTCGTTGGTTTTACAAGTAAGTCTAGTTGAAAAGGTGCTTATTGCTGTGGTTAACTTGGAGTGGCATACTTGGATTCATTTCACTCCTCTTCTCTTTGAAGTGCCTGCCAGGAATTTCAACAGGATAGCACACTAAGACCTTTGCATTTCTCTGAAATGTGTGCAGGGCCACAAAAACTATGTGCCAAACATGATCAGTGGTGCATCACAGGCTGATGTTGGAGTGCTGGTGAGTGTCATTCACTAGAAACAGACCATTTGAGAGGGGTGAATGCCAGGCTGTATAGACAAAGAGAGAAATCGGCATGGGCATGCATTCTACCAGGGATGTGTTTTGCAATCAAGTAGTCAGCAGTGGTGTGCTGAAACGATATGTTTGGTTTGCAGGAGGCCCCAACCATTATCCTCTATCTAGGCCTCTCAATATCTTAGTCCTAGATGCTTGCTTGTTCAGGGGCTAGCAAAAGTGAAGTGAAGCTTACCCTCACAAGCTTATTGCAGCTTGAATGAGCATACTATTGATTTTTTCAATTAGACCTGTCTCTTTGATTTCTAGCCAACATAATAACAAAGTCTTCCTGTTGCTTCCAGAAATGCAACAAAATCCAGGACAATGTGTTTTATAATTGTTTGCACAAAAATTTTGAGCAGATTCTTATCTACTTGTTGGAAGTTGTTGAAACTAGTCACTGCTATGTGTTATGAAGGTAACAGACTCATAATTTGTGAGTAGCACTCTGAAGTTTATGACCGCACTTGTTCTTGTTGTGTGAGTTCTGGTTTTGTTGGAACTCTTGTGAAAGTGCTATTGTGGAGTTTTCTCTGCAGTCTCATGGATCAGCTGGGGGAATGTGATTTTCTGTTCATGAGCAGGTGATTGCAGCTCGGAGGGGTGAGTTTGAGACTGGTTTTGAGAGAGGAGGCCAAACACGGGAGCATGCACAGCTTGCTAAGACACTTGGTGTCTCCAAGCTGTTAGTGGTGGTGAACAAGATGGATGATCCCTCTGTTCAGTGGTCAAAAGAGAGGTGAAGTATAACTTCTAATTGTTTGACAGTTGAGCTTCTGAAAGGGTGACTGTTGATGAGTGGGCCAGTGAGTAATCACTGCCTCACTGATTGTCCTGCTATGGCATCTTTTTAGTCTAATGTCAAGAAGATAGACCATTTCTTGGTGAGGGTGTTGCTTATTCACCACTCAGACATGTTGGGGACAGCACTGACATATTCCTCTTGGTTGACAGGTTTGACGAGATTGAGAAGAAGATCATTCCCTTCTTGAAGTCGTGTGGTTACAATGTTAGAAAAGGTCTGCTGCTTTGTATATACTTGATGCAGTTTGGGTTTCTCTCTGTTGATATAGAACCTGAGCCTGTGTATGAACAGACTTCAGTAGGATCTGTGTTGATATGGATTTAGGGGTAACTATTGATCACTGCACTTGTGCAGATGTGCAGTTTCTTCCAATATCAGGGCTGTTTGGGCACAACATGAAGGAACGCATGCCTAAAACAATGTGTGACTGGTGGGATGGACCATGCCTCTTCGAGGCCTTGGATTCTGTGGAGCTTCCAGAGCGCGACCCTAAGGGGCCTTTCAGGTATTTATATTTCCTCTTTTATGGTAGATCTTGCTGTCTCATTCAACAGAGATGGACTCTCCTTCTCTGATTCTTCCCACTAGACATAATAATTTCTTCTCTGTCAATATGCTGTGTTCCCCTAGCTATTTGGTCAGTGAGTTCATTGAATAACCCTTGTTTAGTACAGTGCTAGCTGGCCTATTGGAAGAGCTTCCATAGAACCTTTTTCTGGCTGTCCTTGTACATTGGCGAGCATTTGTGATAATGTGGTGGAATCCCTTTACCACTTTCTGTGGATCTTTCAATTAAATCACAAATATGTGCCTGTGACATGTTGGCAGGATGCCTTTGATTGACAAGTATAGGGATATGGGCACGGTTGTGATGGGCAAAATTGAGTCAGGCAGTGTGCGAAGAGGGGACACTCTCATGATAATGCCTAACAAGGTGGGATTCTGATCTAGTGACATTTGTATTGATACTCCATACTTCTTCCAAAAATGCTTGTTTCTGGGGATATTGTGTGCAAGTTTGTTTTGTGTCAACATTTGTCTAGAGACTCTTACAATCCATTTGTCTAAAGTTATTGCCGACCTGTGGAGTAATTCCTCCTATGAAGTTAGAGTAGAGATGCTGCTGTTGAGTGCTACTGTTGCAGGACCTGGCCTTTGCATGTCTACTTTTCTATTTTGGCTGGTCTGGAACATGCTTTCTAAATTTCTTTGTCACTGGTTTTGTGGTTGCAGGCTACAGTGAAAGTTGTCACTGTGTATAGAGATAATGATGAGGTTAACTATGCAAGGCCCGGTGAAAATCTGCGCATTCGATTATCTGGTGTGGAGGAAGAAGATATTTCCCCTGGGTTTGTCCTCTCGAGTGTGAGTGAGTATTCAGATTCCCTCCCTTATCAAGTATTTGGTTGCATTGTGAAGTCCATCTTCTAGCATTTGAAGTCCAATCTCTTTTCTCATGTATCTGATTGAGCAGCCTGATGTCACACATCTTCTGTTTACTGGAACAGTTTCTTATGCATTGTAGGAGCATGATCAGATCATTTACTCTTTATTGCAAAACTTGCAGGGAGTCCAATACCTGCTGTTTTGGAATTTGATGCACAGCTGCAAATATTGGAGCTGCTTGACCACAAGGTAGCTCCTGGCCCAATGTAGTTGAGAACAGGAGGGACCATATATTCCATATTTTGCATGCTGTGGGCAACTTTTCTGTCACTTAAAAGTGATTTGTTTCTGGCATGTCCTGTGTACTGGTGATCAATGAATTTCCTGTATTAAAGGGAGTTGTCCAGATTATTTAATTTGACATATCTTGCTGTCAGGCTTTTTCTCATCTTGTAAGTTGTTTGGCTGCATCATCTGCACCTTGTGAGTAATTCATGAACCGGATACTTTCAGGCAATTTTCACAGCTGGCTACAAGGCTGTGCTTCATATTCATGCTGTTGTGGAGGAGTGTGAAATTATGGGGCTTCTACATCAGATTGACCCCAGGACCAAGAAGCCTATCAGGAAGAAGATTTTATTTGTCAAGAGTGGAGCTGTGGTGGTTGTCCGCCTCCAGGTTTGTGTACATGATAATCGATGGATGTTGGCCAGTGGTTTTCTGTGAATTTTACCAGGGCAAAATTAAATCAACACAGTGCAGTTGAATTTCAAATGGTGTATGGTTTAGGGTGTACATTGGTGTATCTATGGCTTCTCATCAGGATAACTTGCATATGAAGTCACAGATATGGCAGATCTGTGATGTATCCAGAATTGTTGGTTTGCTCAGTCCTAATTTCAGAGTGACTTTCTGTAGGTGAATGAGCTGATATGTGTTGAGAAATTTGAAGATTTTCCACAACTTGGACGGTTTACACTTCGTGATGAGGGTATTTCTGTTTGCTCTGTCTCAGATGCAACAATGACATCGAGCTTTCATTTTGCTTCACTGGATTTGTTCACTACATGCAAGCCTGCTAGCTTTTTGCCTTCAAACAAGAGGCTTCAGCATTCTGTGACTGCTTTAAAAATTGAATGAAAATACTGATTGTAGATTGGAATGTCATTTCAGGGAAGACAGTGGCAATTGGTAAGGTTGTGAATTTCCCTCGGGTTGCTGGTACCCAGAACTGACGCTGGCATTCCTGATGTGCTGCACCGAACAGTTGTCAATTCCACTCCTTGTGGTACTTCCATTCACATGCCTGTAGTGATCACTCAGTATTGATACAGTAGGTGTGTCCTTTCCGATTTGGATTATATTGTCTGTAGATCTTCTTTAAGTGAATGCCTGTTTGTTTAGAAATGAAGTGCAGATTTGGTGGTCATTACCACGACAGTATGTAGTATTAACTTCTGTAGCTGCTAATATCTAAATTTCTGTACTGCAGGAATGAAGGAAAAGTGCTACGAGGTGAAAGCTTAATGCTTCCACCATATGTTTAAGATCATGAATCATTATGTAATTCCTTGTTGTACCAGCAGAACTCAATTCTCCAACTCTCCATGACCAGTGGTCATTACAAGTCAAAACTGGTAGTGTTACCAAGCTTCAACAGAGGCTAGGTTCAGGAGAGTGATTATATATTGCTGTAGAAGAACTGTGTGCTGCTTCAGTCTTTGTTGCTAGGAAATACTGCAGTGTTATCCAGTGTTATCAAAGAGTAGCCATGGCATGGATAACTATTGAATGCTGCAGTCATTGCATGCACACAAGGCTATATAGTCACCCTGCTAGGATTTTGCACCGGAGATAGTTGATAGAGAATGGTATGAAAATTGTAAGAGCGAGTAGTATTGGCACTTTGAGGTTTGTATCTGTGGTAATGACAGAACTGCCTTTGCAAAGCTTTCAGCTTTCTGGACTAAGCAGATGCAATGGGCTAGCTGCTGGGCATGAAATCTAGAAAAGAGAAAGCACACCACTGGGTTCTTGTTTTATGTGTGCTTCAGGCTGCAGGAATGGTGCTATGTCCTCACTTAACAGAATTCCAATTTTCTTTTTCTGTGATCTTTGAAACTGTAGAAAGACTACTTAATTATCTTTTCTCAGTCCTTGTTCATGAGTGGGACACTGGTTCACAGTGGTCTTGACAAAATCGAATGGCTAAATGGACTAATTCTTCACATTAGAAATGGTTGAAAGTTTGCATCAGTATTTATGGCTTCAAAAGAGCACCTGCAGAGCGTTGTCAAAATCTGTATTAGAATATGTTTTGGTTGAATGTTGTGTGCCTGGTCTTAAGTTATCTGGTTCCAATCTGATTCTTACTTTCATTTGTTTAGGGGTAGCAGCACCCACCAAAGTCCAGCACTTGTCACAGTCTTTCCAATGGATATGTTGCAAGTTGAATTGCTATTTCTCGGAAAGTCTGGCACATGTTTGAATCTGTCCTTGTGTTTATGTTGTAGCTTGAATGAGAATACTATTGATTCTTTTAGCTATTTCTCTTCCATACTATCATCAGACATTACAACTGAGTCATCTTGTTGGTTCTAGAAATGCCTAAGCAAATTGCATGAACAAAGAATATACTACTGCTGAGAATCCAATACCTTGCTTGTGAGTCATTATACACAGTATCAAGAGGTATAATCAAAACTGCTATTTGATGGAAGTTGCAAAAGCAGAGAGTAGGGCATTAAGGTTCACAAGGAGATACAGTGACTAGCAGGTCTAATACCGGCAAATAATGGAGCAGGATGCCTAGGAATCAATATATTCCTCTGGTAAGCTCCTCCTTTTAATGTGAGGAAGTCACTGACTAATAAGTAAATGTGAAGGTAGCAGACAAAAGCAACTGGTGATAGCCAAGGATTACAGTCTGAAATTGGCTGCCTCCAAATTGGCACAAAAAAATGGTGATCTTTAGCTAGTAGTGGAGAGATCCTGCACACATGCAAATACACCAAGATCATCACAGTGTGTTACATGACATGATGCATTGGAAGGTCAACTTCTGCACCACCAATTTACTGCTCACAATGCAGACTAGAAAGGGTGGCTCTATTATGATATGGAATCATCAACAACAGTGGACTTGTCCAGGGCAAAAGTTGGGGAAGTACAAATCAGGCAACAGTCTGCAGTGCTCTTTCAAATGCAGCTTCATCATTGATAGCCCGCTCCATGAGTACATGGTTAGGTTGTGAGATCTTCAGTTGGCTGTTATCACATGACATACAGACATTCAGCTTACAACAGCCTCTGACATTTAACTTTAAAATCTCCAATCCTAGATCCAATCATAGAAGAAAAGTGAGCTGTCTAAAAACACTAAGCTCTCACAAACAAGTGAAAGAAATGATCACACACTGAGCTGTCAGAACAAGAGACATAAAAGATATCAGAAGTCTCTGTCATGTCTAACAACTGCTACCTTGTAGAAGCCTTTCTCTTAGTCAGAACCCTATGGCTACAATAAAATAAATGACCCATTCAAAAATAATGCACCAATGTGTCATACCTCATATGACGCACTGTTGGCTTGCCCATGTGAAGACTACAGACAATAAGATTAGCTAGTGTGTTTGCATCCTTTGAGTCCTGCAACCATTGCGATTCTGTTATATTAAACATGTATACTGAGCATCACATGCTCATTGTTGAGCTGAACCCTCTAGGCTTGGAGTTGAAATAAAATCCAATGTCTACTGTAACACAATGCTGGTCTCTTGCCATGGCAACTCAGCTTACAGAATACTTCTGAGTTGTCGTCACAAAGTTCTGTTTCCCATAAGATTTACTCCTTGGAGTTTCACATTTGCACAAGATTTTCAGTTTTACCTTGTTCAAGGCCTCAAGAAGACGGCTTTCAGCCTCTTCAAAGTGTCCCATGTGCATCTGACAAACTGCACTGCCATTCATAAGCAGAACTGTCCATGTGTACTTTTCACCCAATTCCTGGAAGATGTAGTATGCCTCTTGCACCTTGGCACCGCTCTGTACAGAAAGTGTAAGTTATGCATTGAGGGTTAGGCCACTGCAGCTCCATTTCATAGTTATTCTCTGAATCAAAATTTCCTGTTACCATTGATGCCAGATGGTATAATGGGACAGAGAAACAGATGTCAAGGTCAAACCACGCAGACACCTACCACAGCCAGATTCACCCAAGCATTGGCCAGCTGAGTAAGTGTGTGGTCCTCATCGATCTGTTGCATGATTTTTAGTTGCTTCTCTGCATGATCTGTGCGGTACATCTTCAAGTAAATCTGCACATTCAGTGCACCCCTGCCACAGTCCAGGAACCAACTTCTTACCATTAGACTGAGTTCCAAGAACCTTTGTCACCAACATGACAGTGAAGTGTCAGATCACAACTCAGCCTCCAATACAAGAAACACTACAATAACTCCAATGATCACCTCTAGACATGAATATCAACATGGCTCTCTCTCCACACACAAGTATCTGTACTCACAAGTCAAGAGTGCCCCCCACATGTGTGTGTTTGAGAGCCTCATTGTAGTTTTGTTCATGAGCATAAATGATTCCAGCTACAAGCAAGAGCATTGGGTTGCTAGCAATAGCTGAGTCTGATAGCCAGTCTGTCAAGCTTGCCAATGCCTGCTCCTGTATGCGGAACATGTGTAGGAGTTAGGATTGCACACAACTGTACCATAACACTCACCTTCTCAGTCCCCAGCCTACAGTTCTGTAATCAGGCCACATTCTTTTCTAATGTGGACTATTATACCCTGTCTCAACTGGCTTAGGAAATCATATACATGGTGCACAGATGCAGAGAATGATCATACCTTATTCTCATCCCCTGATTGGTATAAAGCCAGGAGCTTCACAGCTTGAACAGCAGTAGGAGCTGAATCATTGACCTCATCAATAACCAGCTGAATCCCATCAACAGAATCAGATCCGCATCACAAACCTTAGAGCAACATTCTGATTATGATTTGCCATGGACATCACAATGAGTTCCAACTTGTTTAAGTCTATGAACCTAGCAGACTGCAAACTTGTTGAATGTGACCTAGAAACTGTAACTGACATTTCACAACAGACTACTGTATGTATGCTGCACAAACAAGGGAAAGCTTGTCAACAATGCACTACTCTTGGATGGTAGGATTCATTTCACCTCACCCCCCTCATCCAAATTCTTGCAGGTGCATAGGGGCCAAGCATTGGCATGCCAATTGCACGTGCAATCTGGTGAAATATTGGAACCTCTTGCTATTTCAACAATTACACTGACAAACTAATATACCGGATCAAGGGAACCCTAACCAAATCAAGAGATCTCACTCTCACTTGCAACCCTAGCTGATGTCATTTAGTCTGGAGATATGTGGAGAACAGAAGGCCCTAAAAACTTGAAGGAAACCGGATCTGTCATTAATTTGACATGGACAAGAAAGGCGTATTTTCTTCTTTTTGTCAAATGTGAGTTGCCCTAGCACAGCCCATCCCTACTAAAGCTACAAAGAGCTTCTCACAATCCTCATAATCAAGGAAAACACAGCAATCAGATTATTCGCAACAGCAAAATGATAACCCTAATCGAGGCATCTCCTCCTCTGTTCTCAACAAACAAGAAACAAAGCAACAAAGGCCAGCCACGACTACATGCTACATTCCACAAGCTCCAAGGAATCCAGGCATCAATCCAATAAATCTCTAGCTTGCTGCATCCCCGATCTGACACTGATCTGTACCTGACACTGTCCGAGTGCGACATACGACCTGTAAACCAAACAGTCGCGCTCGATCGCCTCCGCTTCCGACAGATTCCTCACATTGCTGCTCTCGTTGATCGCTGCTTGGAAAGCTCCCAAATAGAAGTTGTTCCGTAACGGGAAAAGCACATCAGGCCCGCTCATCTTGAACCCACTCTCTCCCTCTTTCTTCCTAGAACCACTGCGAGAGCACAAACCCCAGATCGCTCTGCCTGCTGTCGATCGTCCGTCTGCAGCACCCGAACTTCAGATCTTGCTCGCGAACGCTCCGTCTATTCCCCGTCTCTCCCTCGCGAGCGTTCGGTCTCTTCTTCTTCGCTCTCCGCGACCTTCACCCTTTCACACGACTCATCATGGACCAAAACCATCGAGGTGCCGAAACCAGAAGCCGATGATGACATGGCTAGGCAGCATCTCGATTTGGCCATCCCCATCCCCCCAACGATTGGCTATCTTTTTCAAGAAACCAGGTGACAAACAAAAATGAATCAGGCACAATAACAACAACTCGATGACGTGGAATTACGGGATCTCGTTTCAGGTCCAGCTCTGCGGGCGTGGGAACAGGGTTTCTCGTGGAATGGGCCCCGTGTGCAGATTCCAGGCGAGAACATGAGAACCGGAGGTTATTATGAAGGAGGAATGAGTCGGTAGAACTGTCGTGCCCTAATGTGGGAGGCAACAGCCATAATAGCCCTAAAAATAATCCATTGACAGTAACAAGGACGCGATCACGTGGAATTACAGGATCTCGTTTCAGGTCTGTTTTTGCGGGTGTGGGAACGGGGTTTTTATGGAATGGACCCCATATGCAGATTCCAGATGAGAAACAGACAACGGGCGGAATGAGTCCATAGAACTGTCGTGCCCTAATTTGAAAGGCAGCAACCCTAATAGCCGCAGCGAGGGAGTGCGGAGAGTCTTTTGCATTTTGCGAGCTCGCTTGAATCCGACCTTCTGTCTCGAAGCATCGTTCAGCGCAGCCATGGCGGAGCAGGTACGTTTGTAATACATTTGATTCGATGATTTTTTTCTTTTTTGCTCGTAGCGATTTTCTTCCCGCAGTTTTTTTACGTATTTTTTTGAGTATTAGTTTTTTTGTTTGGAAGGAAAATTTAAGCCGCGTGCATAGATAGATATTCTTCGATGTGTCTAGAGTTCTTCTTCTCTGTGCAGCACAATTCTTCTCTGTTTTCCTTCCCGTTTCTCTGTTTTTCCGAAGCAGTTGTAAAGCCTTCTTTCTGCATAGAGTAGTTGTGTATGAGCACTTGGGTCGGCGAAGTATTGTTAGTCGCCTTTGCTCTAGGGTTTGAACCTTGTGCGGAGAGGAATGTATATAGTGATATAATGAACGTTGGGTGCAATTTTTTTGGGGATCTTCTTCTTCGACTTCTTAGCGGTGTATTTGAATGTGTTTGCAGACAGAGAGATCCTTTTTGAAGCAGTCCAAGGTTTTTCTGAGGTACGATCTCTTCACAAAGCTCTGCCTGCCCACCATTTCCTATTTGGTGCTCTTTCAATGTTTCTTCTTTGTAAGAAATCGGGGTATTTACGAAAGGATCTAACTTTGGTTGCAAAAGAGGCTTTTGATTCACTTTTATGTGCATGTTGTGGCATGCAGCACTAAGAAGTCATCCAAGGGAAAGGCACCAGGAAAGGCTGGAACACGTTTTTGGAAGAATGTCGGACTTGGCTTCAAAACTCCCCGAGAAGCCATTGAAGGTGAAGTGCACACAATTGGTTCATAGGGAGTGGTTTAGAGGATTAATGTTTAAGAAAAACTGCAAGGATTCAATAAGATAGATGCACAGCTTGGTTTTCTTGTTTCCTCCTATTCTTCTTCCCTGGAGTAAGTGAGAGAATTTTGGTATTCTTTTTTTGGTTACATCTTGTCACAAATGAAGACAAGTGAAGACACTTCTTCCACATAGTTAGGTACAATGCTGCTGTAATGCCTCCTCAACTGACATCATGTTGGAAGTGGGGAATGTAGGCACTTACATTGACAAGAAGTGCCCGTTCACAAGTAATGTGGCCATCCGAGGTCGCATTTTGACTGGAACAGTTAACTGCACAAAGATGACACGGACCATCACTGTCCGACGTGATTACCTGCACTTTGTTCCAAAGTATCAGCGGTAAGTTGTTTTGTAATCAGTGTGCTTTCATGTGAACTTTTCTTCATATTTTTGCATTTCATTTTGGCACAAGGGAATTGCAGAAAGGATTTAGCTCAAGATTGGAGAACTGTGCAAAGTCAAAGCTTTTTGTTGCTGTTGGGTGGAAAATTATTTATCTTCTTTCCTCTCAAATCTGTTGTTTCTTGGGCTTCTGTGTTAGGTATGAGAAAAGGCACTCAAACCTATCAGCGCATGTCTCTCCAGCTTTCCGTGTGAAAGAAGGCGATAAGGTTGTCATTGGCCAATGCAGGTTAGTAGATTTCTCTCCAGGTTCCATCATTTCTGTTTGTAAGCAGGATAGTTTGGGGCAGAATCTCCTAAATGATAATTTCTGAAGATGTTGCAGCTGGAAATGTGCACTTGTCCACACAGATTTGATTTTTCTTACATGTTGGATTTAAGTGGATTGACATACCTGCTGTGTCTGTTTGTCTCAGGCCTTTGTCAAAGACAGTGAGGTTTAACGTGTTGAAGGTTATACCTAAGGGTGCCTCAGATGGAGGAACCAAGAAGGTGTTTGCAGCTGTTTGAAATTGGATGAGTGTTTTTGTATGACAGCTATGAATTTTTTACTCTTTCAGCATGTTTGAGGTTAGTTGCTCTGCTGGATTGGTTGTGGTCTGCATCACAAATTGAGGAATTCGCACTTGGATCATTTTGATTAGCTTATGGCACAAGATTATGGAACTGAAGTGTAATTCATGAGCATGTGGAATTCAAGGGCATTTCAGTGAACAGCATATTCAATTGTATGGTGCAATGAGGAAAGTTAATCAGTGCAATGTGGACAACGAGGTTTTCCTTCTTTTTAGGTTCTAGATGAAATCTTGCATTCCATGGGTGTCATTCTAAAGGAGTATTTGCAACAGAGATACCATCATCTGCAAACTGCCATCTGCTAAATTCTTCACTTTTTTGCAATGGCCCTGCACACAAGTGCAAGATGCAGGTGTTTACCACTTGATTGGTTTTGGAACATATGCAACTTAATAACTACAAAAGAAGACCAATAAATTGCCAGTTGCATGGTTGGATCACTTGTTATCCCATGAAATGACTCTTTTCCCACACAAATATGTTGGAGCAGTGTGTCAGAGGAAGGCTAAAATTTTCTGTGCTAATCTAGCCTACTGGCATTATGACCAAGTGTGCTCATTGTTCTAGAGATGGGATAGAAGCTCAGAACTCAGGTTTTTGTTTAATCTGAACTTAAATTTTGAGAACCGACACAAACCCCACCGACACAAACCCCTTAACCCTTTCAGAATTGACAAGACCTTTATTTGTTGGAGCCTCTCTTTGTAATCACACAGATATGCTTTTTCCAATCACTTGCTACAGAAGGTCCTTTAATTATTGGGAAGTTTGAAGTAGGACAACTATGGAGACTCTGTAAGGAACAGATATAGCCAGGAAAGGGGGTGGGACAAACTTGTAAAGAAATGCAGCGATGCCTAGAAGTATTACTAGCAAGATTATATCAACACAGAAATTGCGACTTGACCGCAGCTGCAGGCACACCCCTGCCACTAGTATAAGTTTGCTTCTCAGTTTCATTCATGAATTCTGTCATCATCTTCTCTCTCTCCAACTGAGATATGTGCTACAGGAGGCCCAATGCATATTTTTGGAAAAAGGAAATATTAGAAAATAGGTGTACAGTTTGGTGAGCAGATACCCTTGTAACTGTGTCTTTCAGTCTTTTGTTTGTGTTTCTCATGCCTGTAGCTGCTTTGTCAACCTATGCCACAGGACCCCACCCCACCCACACCTATCAATAGGCCCATCTCTTAGAAGGAGCAGAGGAAGGACATGTTCATTCACATTCTGTTTGTTGATCCAGTGGTAGATATTTGCATGTGCCTGTGGTGAAATGGCCACCCTGCTCAAACACATATGCTTATGCCTGAAAGAGATCTACCTTACTATCAAGGTCCTCAATCAAGGGGTCCTGTTTATTAAGCTCCTGCACCATCTCCGCCACACTTCCATCAATTTGCCTGACATATGCGAGCCCATAAAAAGCCATGAGGTTTATGCCTTTCAGGAGACACTTCCCAATTCTTGATCGGGAGTTAGTTAAACTACACCACCACCAGAGTCTAGTGATGATCATCAGTGGTGTCTGTTACCAAACTTGGAACTTCACCTGTTTCTTTCAACATGTTTTTCATTTCCCAACTAGCCACTGGCATCAGGGGCAAACCTCGCCAATGTCTTCAGCCATATTCTTCAGTGTGGTCAAACCTTCTGAAATTGTGTCCAAATTCTGGTCCTGTGAACCAAGAAAACACTTGGCTTCTCATGAATCGCAGACAAGGCAATACAAGGCAATAGCCCTCATCAAGAAGCAGCATGAATAGAAGTGGGGTTGACACAGGAATAAATTGGATCTGCACTGCATGGCTTGAGACATAAAAGCATTGTCTAAAATATACACTTTTGCTTCTTTGATCACATCCATCATGGAGATACCTGCTTATGTTGCCGTAGCTCGACATCTTGTTGAAGGTTTCTGGACTCTTCTGAATGCTCCTTTTGTTCAGTCCACTTTATATCATCTGCCATATTGCCACGAAGAAGACCATCCATCAGAGGAAAAAACCATGATTAGCACACACATGCTGGAGTGACTGAGTGATCATTCTGCATGAGAGAAAGCTGACCAGGGCTGACAGAATCAATTTTGATCTCCAAGGGCATGCTTTTCTTCGGGGAAGAAATGTTGCGATGGCCAACAGAAACTCCATCAGATATTGCCTCTATCTTGGCTTGTAGTCCCAATGTGAGGTCAGGACGAGTAGCCAAATCATCTGCTGAGACTCCTTTCACCTGCAGTTGCATGTAATGCAGAAAACATTGTTATGTTTGATGTGTGTGCAGCTTTCTTTTCTGTACAGTAAGCTAATTCTGAATTATGCTCACAGTTCCATGATCTTCATGATTGATCAAGCATTGGGTGTACATAACTCAGTGGAATGAGTGATCTAAAGTGCAAAGATCCTCTCTGTTGTATTGAGTATTTCTTCCTGCAGACAGAATTACAAATGCTCAGAAAATGGAAAGGGCATGAAGGAAGATGACAATGTGATGGGGCTTTGTCCAACTGTGGTGGTCAGGTTTTCTTCACCAAATTTGCTGCCATTGATCTTCTTTTGCCTTAATAGGCTTGATCCCATTGCTTGTGTTAGAACTCGGAAATCTTTAGCTTCCTTGGTCTCAGCACTTTTCTGGGTGTTGCCGGTATTCAATCAGTATTTGTCTGGAGATTTGAGGCTGAAGCAAAGTGGAGTGGAGGAGGAGGGAGAACCTTCTTGGTGGCCAGCCTGATGAGCTTGGGAATCTCTTTGCGCATCGCAGCCTTGGCCCGCCGCACCTCAGCATTGAGAGTAGCCACCACTGCACGGTTCTTTTCCATTTCAGCATCGCTGGATTTCTGCTCAAGAGAAACAATGCAGAAAACTTCAGAATCTGAGGTAATAACTTAAATCTCTCAACCTATTCTTGTCCTCAATTCTTACAGCAGAAATTGCAAACCACCCCCTTTCTTCCGTGCCTGCATTTCACATTTTTCTTCTCAAAGACGAAGTTTCCAAAGGAGTTGTGGAAACGAGATCTTCGTTTTTGAGAGTAAATGGATGCGTATCTCACCTCTAAGGCATCGGCAAGATCCTGTTCAAGACCAGTGTAGAGCTTAAGGAAATGGTCATGACTGGCTACGCCCTCTGAGCTAAGCCGCAGTTTCTCCGTGTCGTACTTCTCGTACTTCTTGCACAGCATGCTCACGCGCGTGAGGAGATCGATTGTGCTCATGGCTGCTTCTGCCTCGTGTGAAAGCCAAAGCGATGTTCCTGAACTGCTCTTAGGGAATGCGCTTCGAGAACGACGCCGACGTGAATTGGAAATGGCGTTTTCTTTCTTCCATAGAACCACGAAAGATCCACTACAAAGCACGCAACAAACATCCGCCAAATCGAAGAAGTTTCGCTCTACGTTAAATTTCCTTTTTTCCTCCTTGAGATTCAGATCATCACGCCTCTTTCATGCACAATTCTCTTCTCTCTTTCCACAGAATCCGCATCATCCCGCGACCGGCCTCAAAGCCGAATGACGACACCTTAATGTCTGCCGCCTCAAAGCCGATCTCTCGCCTCGTTTTCGAAACTGAAAACAAAAGAAATTTTCCATAACCAAAACCAGAGCAAGAACAATTATTTGAGAGCGAGACAGACAGAGACAGACATACGGAGATAGAGAGATACAGACGCAAGAACGCAAGGGACACGGAATGAAAAATCTCTGCTGCAATCTTGTTCTGTAACGCAAGTACGAAACACTTTTTCAACAAGCCAACAAACACAAACTGTTTTGCAAGATCGTGAAAAAGACTGAAAGCTTCCAGTGGACACGCTACCTATCCATCTATCGATGCATCAAGCTGTGTGATAGATAGATAGATAGATAGATGCATCAAACTTTGTGATAGATAGATAGATGCATCAAGCTTGTGATAGATAGATAGATGCATCAAGCTTGTGATAGATAGATAGATGTATCAAGCTTTGTGATAGATAGATAGATGCATCAAGCTTTGTGTGTGTGTGAGAGAGAAAGAGAGAGAGAGAAGAGAAAATGGACGTGAAGATGATGTGCAGTACCAGATCCTGTGCGAAGGAATTGCAATGCAGTTCGTCGACGTCGTTGTCGTGAGCAGTCTTGAGCTTGTTCTCTCCTCTGTTTTTTTGCCGCTTTCTGTTTCTTCACACTTCTGATTCTTTCCTCTTCAAAAAGAAGAAGAGGAAGAAGACGAAGAAGTAGCAATTTGGAACCGCCGTGATGAGAGGATGGAAAAGAAGCTTTCGAAGGAACAATCGAAACTCCAACCATCAAGAGTGATTTGAAAGAGTTCTTCGTTCAGGGGCTGCTCCATCAAAAGGTTTAGCCAAAAAAAGGAAAAAAAATTGTATTGATATTTGCCGAAATAGTAGTTGATACCCTAGTACCTTTGGCACCTTTGACACTAATTATATTATTTTCAAAAGTTTAGAAAATTTCACACTATTTTTTTCCTCCCCAATAATTATCTCCCTTTTTTTACTTTACCCACCATGGATATAATGTTTAATATAATATAATATAAATTATATTTTTAATATAAATAATAATAAGATATTAAAAATATGAGAACATGATAATACAAAAAAGAAAAAGAAAAAAGGTTGAACATCACTAGTAGTACACAACAACGTGGAGCCAAAGTAAATAAATATTTGAAAAAGAAATGCCAATTAGCAGTTGTAGTTGGATGATTTAGGAAGTTCATATGTGATTAGTGACCAAGGACTATAATTATCATACTAATGCTAGTGTATAGTGTGCTCATCTTGTAATGACCTTAAGATGTTTTAAATCAAATTATTTTTTAATAAGTTTTTTTAAAAAATTTAAAAACCATGTTTTGTCCTTTAATAAATTTGATTGTGGTTTAAAATTGCCCAATATAAGGAGCCAATTTGGTTTCAAGATTTGTCCATTGTGGTTTTTAAATTTGAATCTTTTATCACATAAATAATTTTCAATTTCATTTGACCTTTTCATATTATATATTGAGCCAAAATTTGGATGCATGCATGCATGCATACTTGAAATCCATACGTGTCAATCACATTCATAAATAATCATCCTTACTAAATAATTAATGAAAGCTATTAAGTTAATTAATTATCCAATCCATTTATCAACATCTTTTGAATAATTATAGTGATAATTCTAGTGATAATGCCTTCATTGACCAATCGAAATGGTGGTTTTTATTATTATAGAACTATAAGTGCATGGTCCATCTTAGGACTCAAGCTTGGATTTCATGCAAGATAAAACAAGACAATGGTGATGAATGTGATTGTGTGTTTTGTGATCCTTGGATTGAATTTTTGTTGGGACACAAGCTCATGAGTCTTGAAGATTTTAAAATCAAGTAGGGGTTTTTCCTTCATCTTTTCAAGGACAATAAGCTTGAGGGTCGTTTCATTTTAACTCCGATCATAGAGATTGCGGGCTATTCAACCCTAAAAGCAGATTAAAAGATGAAAAATCTAAAGGAGTAGATATCGTTGATATGTGTATTGGTGTTTTTGTTTGAGGTTTTGAAAACATTGTTGTACATATTTACACAATAGTTTTGAATCTTGGGTTTTGAGTGTGTGTTTTTAGCATGGATCTTCAATAAATAGTTTTGTTTTTGGTTTTGGGTTTAACATTTGTACATATTATTCATGTACATATCAAACAAAAGAATTTGGTGTTGTGGGTTCTTGATATAAGGGATGTTGATTTTGGTATTGAAAAGTTTTTTGCTTATTTGGAGATTTAGTTTTGGGTTATGGAAATACAAATTGAACAATGGGGATTTTTTCATGGCTAGGGCTGAATGGATGGGTTTATTGGGTTTTGATTTTCAAAGCATCACAATTACAAGTTGTATTTAACTTTTATATTTCAACCAAAATTGATAATATATCAATAAAAAAATGAACTACAAATATAGAATAAAGGAATAAAACTTAAATAATATATTCTGTAAAGTGTAAACACCATAAATTGTAAAGGATTTAAAAAAAAAAAAAAATAAAAAAAAAAAAAAAAAAAAAAAATAAAATAAAGGAATAAAAATTAAAAAAAATATTCAGTAAAGAGTAAACACCCTAAATGGTAAAGGATTTAAAAAAAAAAAAAAATAGTGAATAA
>Ga0116231_10001567_pt1 | contig 46952 bp, 42 predicted proteins | sample S1TSphgellanicum_2_FD_89695 | JGI IMG/M metagenome (GOLD analysis project Ga0116231, IMG submission 89695) | Host-associated microbial communities from peat moss isolated from Minnesota, USA - S1T2_Fd - Sphagnum magellanicum MG | ecosystem: Host-associated > Plants > Peat moss > Unclassified...
TAATTATAGTGAGAGTATTGATGGTGGATAGTTACTGACTGGTGTGAATCACAGGTGTGCACAGCAAAGATGAACTTAAGTGAGGAAGTAGACCTGGAGGATTATGTTTCCAGACCCGATAAACCCCTCCATAAACCCCCTTCCTAATGAAATTTTATCTTTAAACATAAACCCTTTTTTTTACATGGATGTTATAAAAATGGTAAGGTTGTTTAACACAATGTACTCCCAACCCAAAAGAGTAGTTGAATATTTTTTTAAAGGGCTGAGAAGAAAAATAAAAATTGAAACAACTTTTATTTATTTTATTCCTTCAAAAGTTGAACAATTTAATTTTATTTAAAGGTGGAAAGGAAGGAAGGCATGAGTTTTGATTTTCATTTTTTTGCTATTTTTGTTACTTTTGGTTAATCTTGATGAAAAGGGGGAAGGGGAAAACAGGTTTTAATTTTAATTTAATTTTAATTTTTAAAATTATTTTCTTTTCTTTTAATACCTAAAGGGGGTGGGGACATGGGTTTATTTATTTTATCTTCATTTTTTGTTACTTCTTATTGTTTAAATTTTTTTAAAAATCCATATGGGCGAAAGAGGATGGGGGAAGGGAGGCATTTTTTTTTTCCATTTTTTATTTTTTTTTCACTATTTACTAACAATTTGCCACCTTTTTTACCTTTAAAAGCGGTGAGGGGGCAATGGGTTTTATTTTTTTCTTTTTTCACTTTGTGTTAATTTTTGTATTGTTTGTAAATTTTTTGTTACCATTTTTTATTCTTGAAGGGGGAAAGACGTGTGAATTTATTTTGTATTTTTCATTTTTTATAAATGTTTTTTTATAGTAAATTTTTGGTATTTTTTTATTTTTTGAAAGGGGAAGGAGTGTGGTTGATTTCTTGGTTTTGAAAAAAATTTATTAAACATTGAAAACAAAAAATGGGTAACATGAATTTGTGAATGAGCTCTCATCTTATGACATCATGCATGTAATCCAATTTCACCAAATTAATACTCAAGTGAAATGGATTTCTCATATTGTAGTGGACATCGAATTTTGTAAAAATATATTAATTTGTGCATTCGAAAACATATGCAAAATAAATGAATTTGTAAGTTCATTTGTGTTTTAAAATGTTGTACATGTTTATAAGGTTTGCAAGTGTTATGTTTATATCATCTTTGTCACTTTTTTCGTTACCACCATAACATGAGTATTTCCTTAGAAAATCAATGTGAGTATGGATAGATCTGAATATGTATGAATTTTGGCCAAAAAAAAAATTGAGGAAAGATTGGAACTTTGTTGTAGCTCAAATCAATGAACTATTATGATTAATCAATCGAGATTTAGAACTTACATTTGTTTCAAATTTTAGCAGAAATCATGCACTAATATTTCAAAGTCAATGATTTTGACCCACAAGTTGAACCTGGTCATGGATAGGTTACTCAAGTTCACCTCCATAAAGTAACCATAATTGTTGGAAGCAAAAGAATGAAAAGCTAAAAGAAAGACTATTTATATTCCCACACATTAAATCATTATGTCAATCGTCCTTCTTGAAAAAAGATGGTGAAACATTCAAAGCTATTCAGTTACACCAATATTGTTGTCAAGCTTGTTGTCATGACTTTTTAAAAGGCGTGCATATACCATTAATTTTCAAGTTTTTTTAGAAAAAGATTTAATTATTGAAAAAATAGCGATTGTGAGTTATACTTTTTAATTTTTTGTTACTTTTACTCTTAAATGAGAATGGAAGGGGGAAGGTGCATGGGTTTTATTTTTTCACCATATTTACTTTTTTACTCTTGAAGACAAGAGATGGGGTGTGGGATTTGTTTAATAAAAAAATAATTTTTTGTTAAATTTTATTATTTGCAACATTTTTTTAAAAAAAATCTTTTGAAAAGGATGTGTGTTTTATTTTTATTTTTTTCACCTTTTTAAAATTTTAAAATTTTTTATAAATTATTTGTAATACATTTTTTTTCTTTATGTCTTTATGTTAAAGATTTTTTCAAAGTCCCATGAAATATTTTAAAAAAACCATAATTCATCCTTAGTTCGTGAAATTTTTAATTATTTTCAATATGTATTTTCAATAATTACAAAATTGTGACAATGACATTTCAAAATTCTTATTATGATCTATATGATTAATTTTTTACACATATATAAATATTGTAAAACATAAGATTATAAACATTAAGGCACATTAAGGGTGATAAATTTTTATAATTTCATGAAAGATTGAATATTAACAACCAAATAACAGAAACAAGGCCTAAATTAATTTTATAAATATATTTGAAAATGACATGTGTTGTTATCATTCCGTTAAAAGAGCCAGAAAATTAATATGATGTTTTTTCAAATTAAAGGGAAAGGGAGGTTTAAATTTTGGTGTTTGTTCCAATTGGAAAATGAAATGGTTAATTATTTTTTAAGCATGTGTATTTTTTTATTTTTTTATTTTTGTGTAAAAATGTAAAAAATGCATGGATTTTACAACAGCTTTAAGGCAAAGGGATTAATATTTTTGATAATGTGATAGAAGTTATAATGCTAACATATGAGATGTTCCAATATTTTGACAACAAAGATAAGAATTTGAATTTGTTTAAGTTTTAAACGTTGGTGAAAAATTATGTGTTAATGCACAAAAACATTATAATGACCATTCCATTGGATTAATAGGTCATGTGAAAAAAATTACATATACACATAAAAATAATGGCCCACATGTGAGAGTAAAGGGCTTTACGAATAAAACTTGTTATTAAGAAACAAAAACAAATAAGTTGTTTTAATTAACATCACCAAAGGCAAGTATTCAATTTTTAAATGACATAAACTATTTTTAAAAAATTTCAAAATCGATGAATAATAAAAATTAACATCTTTTGATTTTTGTAAAATTAGTTATTTCAAATTTCATTAGTATTAATGTTAAGCATAATATGTAAAGATTGATAAGTGATGATGGGATCATTTGCATTCATTTCATCAATAATAAAATTACGTTCAATGTTGGAAGAGATTTAAAAATATTATTCATCAACCTCTACCTCATTGTACATAATAGTGCCACTTCATTTTTTTCGAAAATACCTTTTGAGTGTGAATTTCCAATCAAAAGTTACTCTACAAAGGAATGTGGATTTGAATTTTTGTAAACCACCCATGAAATCAAAGGATGTTATTTACTTTTTTTTTTGTTTTGAGTCGTTAATGTCCTTTACAAAAGACTAACAAAATTTTTCTATGTCTATGATTAAAAAACTCAATTGTTTAACTTATAATGAATTGAAAAAATAATATGTGCAAAACTATGTGCGAATGTTAATAATTTATCATGTTGATTTTTTTTTTCAACTATAATTATTATTTCAACAATTTTACAACAATTAAACTAGTGCATTGAGTTTTACACCTTTGGACAAAAATTTAAATGAATTTATTTGCATTTAAACATATGAGCACAGTCATTCGAGCAAAAAATCACAAAACATGTTCACCAAAAAATAATTAAAATCTTATGTTTATAATTGTGCGAATAAATTTGTGAATGCACACATATTTCCTTATTTCACAATTTGGATCTCAAAATGTTATATTATGTTTTCTTTGAAAAATTATCATAATTAAAGGTACATTACAAAAAAATATTGTTTTGTATGATAAATGTGATAAAAAAAAGAATTTAGTATTTATTCCAATGATAGCTTTTGCATTCGAGTATTAAATGATTAATTCAAAATGATCATTTTTTAAAAGATGTTTTAAGAATTGTTCTCATTGTTTGTTTTTTTTCAAATTTTATTGTAAATTTAAACTTTGTTTATGTGAAACTTGGTAATGATGTAAACAAAGGTGATTTTTTATTTTTTCTGGCGTTTCAAATGTTTTTTCAATCTTAATTTGAAAATGTTATTCTTTTGAAATCTCTCTATTTAAAACAATATGTAATTGGTGTTTGAGACTAACGTTATTAATTTAGTTGTGCATTTTATGTGAAGAAATTCATATTAGCAAAATACATGAAAAAAAACATGTAGACCTATGGTTATCAAATACGTGTTCTTTGATGGTAAGTCTTTTATTTGACACTTGGTAATCAACCTAAAAATGGACTTGACAAATGGCATCCATAATGGTTCACTAATATACATACATATAGTTTAAAAACTAGCACACAAAAAAAGAAATTTAACTTTAAAGGATAAATAAAAATGGTGAATAATTTTAAAGGTAATAAGGGTCAAATTTATGTTCTAGGACCTTTGATAACAACATGTTCATTGCAGATCAACCACATTAGACACCTTCACCAAATTGGTTAACTCCCAAAACAATAACTACATAATAATGTCAAAATTGAACTCCTTTAAATTCAAAAGAAAGATAAATTAATGAAAAGTAAAAAATTGTTGTGTACTTCCATGTTTTTCAACAAAAAAGGCATGTATTTTGAGCTTTGAATACTCTTGCATCAAGTATTTCCACTAAATAATTACACTTAATGCATGCAAAATAGAAAAAAATTAACTGCGAAGCCATTACAAATATTTTTTTTATAGTGCTTGCAATAATGAACATTTAGCATTTTTTGAGCTTTCATTACTTTTGCATCGAATATCTCCATTGCAATTAATCCTTCGCAAAAAAATTAACCACAAAACTATCACAAGCATTTTTTTCACAATGTCGGCAAAAATGAATAATTACCATTACGATGACAAATCTATTCGTTGTTGTCATCAACGTCACCATGCGATTTAACAGTCACGAGCATGTTCGGAGGTGGATGATGGACCAGACTATCAAACTCGGGGAACCATTCTACGTTTATGGGGTGATACAATGTCATGGAACGTTCGTCATAGCGATTTCTTGTGCAGGATTCTAAGTACGCATGGATGACGACATGGTCTACCACCCCCAAGTGAACATGGGCGAAAATGTCGGACATTTGTTTTTTGTCGTCATAATTAATAGGGGCAAGCAACTTATGAAAGTCAATGATCAAAATGCGAACATTTTCGTTATATTTCCATGCCTTGTTTTCCCCGGAGCTTAAAATCCTAAGGATGTGAGATTGAACATGCGAGGGCATGTCCATCAGGTTTGTAGCTTCGAATTTTCCCATCTGTAAAAAATACGATTATGAAACTCAGAATATTTTGAAACAAATGGACATAAAATCGACGCCTTTTATAAGATAAACGTTGATAGAAAACCAATAACAATCGATGATCAACGCACTACCATCAAAAGGATTGGCGATAACAAAAAACTAATAACACACCTTTCTAGACAAACAAGCTTGTGAATTGTGCACAGAGGGAACGATGGCTATGCGATTCAAGTATATCAATTACCTGCCAAAATAACCTTTACGTGAATGATTCAATGAGTCGACCACCTTGTGTAATCTTTTATATTGCATTGAGTTACCGAGAGACCTGTTTCATTTAAGACAAGAAATTTTGTCCCACATGTAACGATACGTTCGGGATCATAGGATTCTCAGAGTTTATTTACCTCCTTTAACATGAGATCTTGACATTATGAAGGACAAGTAAAAAATTTCATGCACATTTTTTTTCAATTACGGTTGGTAGAAAATGTTTTTCGTGAGATCATCCATTTTGGTTACAATGTTATCTCCACCATAATGTAAATCTTGCATCTAACATTTTTGGTCGTTGGATTATTTCCAGAAATATCAACATAAATGTTGTCAGGATTTGCTCATAAATAGGGCATGCTCTATGTTGGGGCAAAAGGAATAAGACGCAAGAGTGGCGTAAAAGATCTTGCAATTCCTGTGGATCTTTGAATACGGTTTGTGTCACTATCGAAATACTTGTTGGCTCCCGTGTGATCGACAAATCAAACCAAGGGATGTGATTATGTGCAATCATAAATTAAAGCATAGTTCAGACGAACTATTGTAGCTACCTATACAAAATCTTATAAGTATTATCGATCTAATTACATATTTGAAAAACCAAAATAAAAGAAAAAAAGAAACCCAACAATATAAAAAAATAAAAATAAGGTTGTCAAAAGTTACAAATACCCAAAAAAAGGTTGTAAAAGAAAAAAAACATAAAAAAACGAGATAAACAACAAAAATTGCAAGAAGAACAAGAAGGCAAAGAAATTACGTTTTATTTGAAAACTTAAACCCCCAAAATTTATAAAACAACCATATAGAATATAAAAAAAAAATACACAACAGAGAAATAGTTTTTGCAAACATTGTAGAAAATGAAAACCGCCAATGACATAAAAAATATGAAACCAACCTTTCCAGCAAGCACAATAAGTAAATGAAATAAAATAAAAAATAATAAAACCAAGAGGAAAGTATCTATAAAAAACCCACGAAAATGGAAACTGTACAATTTTAGGAAACAAATATTTACCTAACCATAAAATGTTAGGTAATAAAATGCGAAAGGAAAATAAAAAACATTGACAAAATATTAATGTGAATATAAAATATAAGACGAAAGGGGTGGCAAAAGACTCTTTGAGAGGATGTTAAAAAAATGATGTGATTATACAAAATAGAATGTGAATCGTGGAAAAAAAAAATCTCAAAAAGGTGTTAAAAATATTGATTCGATTATATAAGATGATGAACTTTTCTAACTTTCAACAAAATGCAATGTCATTAAATTTGTGTGTAACATTGTTAATTTCTATTTGCCTTTTCTTTTTGGTTATAGATCTTTTAATTAAAGAAAAAATCAATTTGTTTTAAAACAATTGGTTGAAAGTTTGGTGTTATGAAAGTCCTTGTATTTACGACAAACATTATTTTTATTGCGTCACTATGTACATTGTAACAAATTTTGATATTTGTAACATGTACTTGTGAAATGTTAGTAAATTATCAAGATTTTAAAAATCTTACATCGTTTTAATTCAAAATTGAATCACACGCTTCTATTTATTAATGTTCTTGTTTGGAAAATGCATGTGGACATTGTGATAAATGGTCAATTTCATATTTATTATAAAAGGTGCCTAAAATTTATTATATTAGATTTTCTTGAAACAATATCAAAACTGAAAAGAAATTATATATTTTTGCAACAAATTTTTTATGCAATGATGATGGCCTTCTTGAAAGCTAATTTTTTAAAATTGTGTTTACCTTTTGAGATTACAAATTTTATAAACATTATTTTTAATAAACAAGTAAATGCTTATCATAGATCACATTACGCCTACTTTACATTAGGAATCAAGGTCAATGTTCAACCCAAATCAAACATTCTTGTCAATGCAAAAGTTGAAAATAACATCAAGGCATTTACATTAGGAATCAAGGTTGAAATCAAAATATATATATTTAAAAACCTTTCAAAGTTATAAAAAACATAACTTTTGCAAAGAAAATCAAGTGTGAAAACAATGTGTAATTTTAAATGAATTGTAATGCCAAATTTTCAAAATCGAATTGCTTTAATTCCATTAAACCAAAAATTACAAAATGACAAACATGCACACCACCTTATCAAAGGTTCCTCAATAATAATAAAAATGCAAAATGACAAACATGCACACCACCTTGTCAAGGGTTTTTCAATAGTAATAAACATGCAATGAAATGCCCTTCACTTTAGGGGGTTCAAGCATGGTCACAAACAAAACAAACATTTGTCTTAATATAAGAATTTAAAAACATTACAACCAAAGTTGCAATTGTATCTTAGTTCAACATCATGCAAGTATGTCACCAATTACTTAGCTTAATGCAATATTTAGTTGAACCACATAAATAATAATTTGTCAATACCAATTGTAATTGAAATGTTTGATCAATACTTGTCACTTGTGATTGATAATTAATTTTTTCCCCTATATTGTGTATAATAAGCAAAAATGGTATGGACAAAGTATTACTTTCTTTGTTCAACAATTACATATTTCAACATAAAATGTGGCAAAAAAATTCAATAAATTTCCAAAACTTCAATAAGAATCCTAAAATTGTGAATTGGAAATGGACCTCATGAGAAGAAAATGAAAAGAGAATTGAAACAACTTCTCTTTGATTTAAGGAAATCAATCCCCATCAATTTGCACATTGAAGTGTCCAAAATTTTTTGGAATGAAATTTATTCCAACCCACATATTCAAAGAGGACTATGGATGAAATTTCATGAAAGATGTGAATATGTAATTGACCTAACCTTTAGACTTATCATTGTTAAAATCCATTTGAATCTAAAATCTAATCAAGATTTTACATGTGAACCAAAGAATCAACTAGGATGAACATTTTACTTTGAAGGTGGCTGAGACAAATCAAATAGATGACATGAAAATTTTGATAAAATGCAAACAAAATTTAGACAAATTTAGTTTGAGATTAGACTGAAATCAATTTAAAGTATCACATCAATTATAAATTTATTATAATAAAAGTATTGTATTTTAAATGTTTTCACTAAATATCTAGACCAAAATCACACCAAGATGGCCATAGCTTAGACAAATTAAACAAATGACTTTAAAACTTCAATCATCTGACAAAGAAATAAAATTAATTTGGGAACACCATATCATATAACCAAATAAGCTTGACCCATTTCACAGCTTGAGGATGAGGAATACAAACATTGGTGTCCTAAAGGACAAAATTCTAACCTTGGGTAAATGTTGTCATTCTTGATCCCACAATAGCAGCAAATTAACTCCCCATTGAGGTTGTCTGTCAGGAGCAGCATGGTACAATCCAAGCAACACAAAAGATTTGTCAAAATTGACACGGAATTGCTGGTGAAATCTTCAGTTGCATGCATCAGCAGACATGGTTCTGAATCAAGTAAAATAATGGATTTTTCAAAACTGACATGTAGTTGGTGTGTTCAAACCTTCAGTTTCATCACATATAGGATGCTGATGAGAGGGTCTGGAACATACTAGACACTGATGTGCACTTCATTATCAATTCATATTGTTGTTTCTCAAAAAAAATGGGTTTCAGTACTGTTGCATAAGATGGATGGATTACCTACTTTCAGTTGAAATATTAGTGCCAATACATATGGACCCGCTACTGGCTGCCAATCCTCATCACTGACCCATGTCTGATTTGCCACATGGTCAGGAGTCCACACTAAGGTGATCCAAGCACAATCAGGGCATGTCAGCATGCTTCAGCAAATTGGTCTCCATTTTCTGTCTGCTGTAATTACAGATTCCTCATGAAAACTCAAGGCTACAGAAAATATTGCTTTCAGCTTCTACACTGGATCTCACAAATCCTTTTGAGGGCATTAGGCTAGTGAATACAGAACAAAAAACACTGTGCATTAGAAATTGCAGTTGGATTTTTCCTTTCTGGTTGTAGCATGGGTGTACCTGAACTGAAGATGACCCCTCACTGGTAATTGATTATCCATAGTTCTCCCACTTTGGCATTAGTGGGATCATACAAAGATAAATCATGGGGGGGGGGTACTAATCTTCCATAGCACCATGGAAGATACTCCAGATATTATCCACATCATTCAGAATACAAAGACAAAATGAAGTGATTAGGAGACACAAATGAACAGAACAGGATGCAGGAAACCCCAAAAACGCATTGAATAAGGTGCAAGCACTACATGCATACCTCTTCCTTTGTCCTCAGACACCAAGAATTCCCCAAGACATTTGATTTTTCAACCTGATAAAATGCTGCAATCAGAGTAATTTGATTGAAATTGACTCACATCTTGTGGATAAAGAACTCTGAACCAATGTAAACTGGAAGAGGTCCATGGTCTTCCTTCAAAGAAAGCCACACTTATGACCTCCAGAACACTTTCAGTTTTTTTTCTTTGGAAGAATGGATACTACCTACAGAGCCTCTAGTGACATCTTCAAGCAGGGTATGAAAGAGTTCCAATAGGTTATGACATCATAGATACTAACTCAAGCATCCAAAGTGATGCAGATTTTATCTCCATTTCTCAAGGTGGGCTCGACACTTGACAATGATTTACAAATGCTGTATGGCAGGAGTGATCACAAGTGAATCCGAAGCATCTTAGTGACCCGCACTCCACAGTTGGGCTGGCGACAAATATCAACTGGCTTTGTGTTCTTGCAATCCAAACATGGTCCCAAATGCCCTGTACATAATGTTGTCACTTCAAGAGATTAGCCACTTTCTTTCATCAAGGATGGAAGACAACATCATTTTCTTTCAAGGGAAGGGTGGAGCAGGGGTGAACTACAAATAAATCTTGTGTTCTTAGTGTAGCCTTCTGTAGGGAGAGCTCAAACTTTGAAGGAATCAAACATCCAACCAGAGACAAAGGTAACATATCAAAAAGACTTGCCAAAGACATGCTACCACCTGTGAGCAATCATGCATGCAATAAGATGGAGATGGTGAGACTTACGGCAATCAAGAATCAGATGATCTGGAGGTCTTGCATAACAGTAGCAACATAAATGTGCATGTTTCTTTTGTGCTGGCTCTGCCTCATTGATCATGATACTTTCTGTAGGAATTGTGTTAAAATGATCTTCAAGCTTTGATGAAGCTGAGAATGCAGATGAACTTGTAGCCATCACATCAGAAATAGATGTGGCAACCTGTGGAAAAAATGAGAAGCACATGTCATTTGGCAAAGCATGACCAAATCATCTGTAAGGATCAGGCAGTACCTGAAAAAATAAACATATTTTCTTGAGAATAATGTGAGATTATCCACTCAGTCACCTCATGGTAATTACTTCATCTTCCAACAAACCAGACAGTAAAGATGACAGACTAATCCCAATTCAGAATGATGCCTAACAGTGAAATGCCTAAAGTCAACAATCTGCAAGTTGGCATTCATTAGGAGTTGACCAACCTCCATGTTGTACCATGTAACTGCTATGCTCCAATATAAGGCTGAGCTAACCAGAAACAATTAAATACATTTTTAAAGTGCAATTTTGGTTGACAATTGAAATTTCCTCTTCTACTCAGGCTACTAATTAGTGGTGCAGGAGGCACAAGAGCTCACATGGTTTACCACATCCCTGCGTTGAAGGTAAGTTTTGTGCATGTCATATGCCATAGTCCATGCCTCACTGTGAGGAGAAAACTTTACTCTGCACAGAATGAAACAATAACAGCAAATTACTATTGCAGAGTTAAGATATAGAGAGCAGAAAAAACCTAGTTGGAAGACAATTGCTCTACAGTGCACCCAGTAGCCATATTGACCTCTTGCAGGACAATTTTAGCCATCTCTATATTAGTACTTCATCCTGCCTAATTTGATTGGATGTCACAGGACTAAAACTCTACATTAAGTACTTCAGAATCACACAACATCTCCATTTACCAGGTCAATAAGGCGTGAAGTCGAGATCACTGGAAACATGAGACTATCACTTGTGATGTATGGTCAAAACTACAGACATGGATGCCAAACATATGAGGTAGACTATGTCTGCTATTGCTCTGAGCTAAAGTTGCTGCACTAAGAATCAGACAACACCACAGCTACTCAATTCCTTCTATTTAGCATTCATCAGGCCTCTCTCCAGCTTACCTTAACCAATTTTCATGTTGACTTGACGCCTCAACAATTGCACCACGTTGGAATAACCCTATCTCTTTTGCAGTCTCTTGGGGCCCTGCTCTAATCCGATGCTCTTCTTTAGGGGACACCACCTGTCATTGTGCAAACAAAGGGATTAGTCCACCAGATCTGACTATTTTGAGTGGCTATCCAAATTATGCACGATCTTCAAACATGCTCAAGGAAAATCTTCAGGAATTTTTCCAAGAGAGAACTTCCCTTTGGGTTCAGATAGTTTGCATACCTCATACAAACATGGGAAGTGCAAAGATCCAGTTGGTACACTAGAGGTTGAGGAGACCTCCATGTCTACTGCTTCTTGAGTTCTAGTCAAAGACTCAGATGACCCTGTTGCTACTCCCAGAAAACGATCCTGACTGACTGACAGGTCAGAAGATGTGGAACTTTTGAACAGCAGTTCCTTGTCACCCATTTCCCCCTCAACCTGTTGCTTTTCTCGATCTTGCTGAAAAGCAAGAGGGTTGTATGCCTGCTTGGGGCGAGGTAGTAAAATTTGAGATACTAATTCTGGAACTGGAGTTGGGTGCTGAAGTGGAGGGTTCTTCACCAAAGGTTTATACACAGATAAGGATCGGAATTGAGGGTCTAATGGATCACGTTCCACTGGCTTTGAGGCAGTGTCATGTGTTTTCTCCTGTTGGTCTGCAACAATTGCCTGCAGTTTTCCCAATACCACTTGAGATCTCTGAAATTCTTTGAACACAAAATTTTTCATTTGCAACACTGCATGAGTTAATGAATGACTGATTCTAAAAGGCTAGTAACTGCAATCACATCCAAGCTCTCTATAATGGCAAGAGCTATTTCACCAGCAGGAATGAAGTGCTACACATATCTATGGCACCACCACTGCTGGCTTCAAAGTCTAGTTATACCACAAATTTGTGACCAAAAATATTTAATTTCATAATTTCTGCAAGAAACCAGCATCTTCAGCTCAATACATGTATGAAGCATAGCTAAACAATATCTCTGTCCATCCAGCAAGAAGTAGAACACAGATGTCACCTCAATAGCATAGCCACCAGGTTCTCCCTGGCAGTAGCTTCTACATACCTTTGGAAACAAATGTGGAAACAGTTCCATAGGTGAAAGCTGTGGCCTTTCTTTAACTAGTGGTGGTATAGTTTCTTCAACTCTGTTCTCTAGCTCCAGTCCCAGTTCTGATCCAACTGTGCTTGCTTTGGGTGACCATGACTCATTTCCTGGAAAGTTGCCATCTGACGATATAGAGAGAGGGCTGGGAGGTACTGCAAAATCTAATGAACTGGTTAAATTGAGATTAGCAGGAGCAGATACCCTATGCTCTGAGGTAGTCTTCTGCAGTTCTGTATCAAATTTAGTAGGTATACCAAAGTCCATGCTCAAAGTTTGGGCCTTGTTTTTCAACCTCAATATTGACAAAACCTGGTTAACCTGCAGTCCAAAAATTCTGATTAGGGTTTCATACATAGGTTTGGTGTTGAGAAAAGGGGTGTACACACCTAGCTGTGGCCTTGCCTAAAAGGAGCAGTAAAGATCTCATCTCAAACAATCCATGTTGTCCTATGGACATCCTGAATCATTTCAGTTCATTCCACCTCAGATACAAGTGGAACAATCTGAACGAATGTACATTCTCAGCAAAAGTGACTCTCTGAGAGAAAACCCACAAAATGAAAACACTTTGCATTGGAAGGATGATAAACAACAGGGGATGAATTCACCCCTTTATGTTTGAGATCCTTGTTCACAATTGCAAAATGTCTGACCTTGGAATTACTGTTCACAAAAGATGGTCAGTAGTTTCGAAGTAACTGGATTCTACAGTTGTCCAAAAGTTGCAGATACATATTTCCTTAGCTGCACATAGACACATCCACTATATGCTCCAATACAATTGTCTCAGGGTTTCTGCACCATATCACTAGATCCATATATGTATAGGAGAAGTTGCTGCTCCTATATAAGTCTGATGGAGGACAAAAAACTCACATACCTGGGAGAAAGAAAGGTACAGAGACCTGCCAGAAATCTGAGTGGCACCAGGTAGCACAGACTCAAGCTCTGTGCGTGTGAGTGAAATAGGAAAATCATGCAAGGTTTCAAACCCAACTGAAGGGGCATACACCAGCATAGACTGCATTGTGGGTCCCATCATCTGCATCATGGGGCTAATTGTTATGAACTTAGCTGAATGGCTCCTATTTTAACTAGCATAGCCTTCAATCAATAAAGAGAGAAGCTTGAAGTAACCAGATAAGATATACAATCTTCTCAAGAAGTGTTTCCATGCATCAATCCCACAAATCAGAAACATCAACACTATTCTTTGGCATGCAGTCAGTAGCTGCTCTTTGTTGACTTTGTACCTCAGCACTACCCTCCCTGTGCCACATGGAGAGAACCACAAGTTGTCCACCCCACTGGTTATAAATAAACACTCCAGATTCAGGGATAGAGATAACCCTGGATGGCACAAGCATAAGGGCAGATGTGTAACATACCTGCTGCATTCCATATGAAGAGGATTGGTACACTCCAGATGTCTGCTGTGTCATAATGTTATAAAGAAAAAGCATGCAAGTGCCAGGAGCTATGTGAGGAACTGCCAATAGATGCTTTGTTGACACACAGAAACGCCTCATCTTCTTGTACATTGCTAGTGTCTCATCATTGCATCCTATCACCTGATTTCAGGCTCGCAACCACCAGCCATATCCAAATTAGACATGTGCACACTTCACTGGTCCTATACACAATATTTCTCTTCTATTCTTCCTCATCAAGACAAAGTTGCCTATTTACCACACCAAGGGGAGAGTTGCTGGAAGAGAAGTGACCACTTACTTGGCCAAAGAGAGAACTTGGTTTGCTGTACTCTTGGACTGGATAAGGAGAAGGTGATAAGCTTGGTGTACCATACTCAAGGGGAGGGAAACCAGAAGCTGATTCAGTCTGTGTCAGCATCCAATTGGGTTCATTGATATTGTTGCTGTAGTAAACATGGGAATTATTGTTTTGGGGAAAAGGTGGCTGGTGAAAGTCAGGGGATGGTGGAAATTGGTAGTTATGAATAGTGGAATAATGTGGTATTCTGTTGTCATCAGCCTTGACAGAAGAGACAGCACCATCACTAACATGCATGAAACTTCTTGTATCTACAAGGGGTGTTCCAGGTCGAGAAGAAGAGGTGAGGCTACTTGATGCAATGGAGGAATTGCCAATGCCAATTGAGGCAGGATATGTTGCATTAGAAGCTGTAGCACCATCCATTTTGGATAGCCCTGCAGATATTGACCCTGCTGCAAGGGTCCCTGCAGTGATAATAGATGAGTCTTCTGTACGTCTCAGGCTGTGCACTGAGGATTCTCCAATCACAAATGGCTTTGCAGTAACCCGTAGTGTGGTCCCAAAACTTTTCATGGAAGTTCCTTTCAAGACCTCTGAACTCTCTGTCAGCTGGCCACTAGATGAATCTGAACCACGTGGAATTGTTGTAACAGGTGACTTGGAGACAGGTTCAATGGTTGAGACTTGCAACAAATTTGTGCCATGCAATTTTGGTGAGACAGCATGTGGCACAGAGGGAGCCAATACCATTGGCAGTGTCATGGAATTAATAATTGGAGTTGGACTGGCTGCTGGTCCTGATGCTTGTGATTGTGTTGGTTGGCATGACAGTGTTGAAGCAGGTTGTGAATTTATGGCACATTTTACTGCTGGTGCAGGTAGTGGAGACCCAGGGCGCATACTTCCTTGATTATGAGAGATTTCATCATGTTGCATTGTGGCCCCTGCCATGGCAAATAATTGACTTAGCCCAAAAGTCATTAGCAATTGACAATATGCACAAGTATGAAGAATAAAGCTAAAAATGTTCCATCCACTACTCTTATCCACAATACCTGCAACAGCAACCTGAGAATTTCCAGAACAGAAAAAGGTCATTGACATCATTGTAGCCAAGCCTGAAACCCTTATACAAAACCAAGCTGACAAAGAGGTAATGCACAACTCACTCTCAAATTCATGGGCAAGTAAGTGTTCTTCAGCCACATTGTAGAAAATATCAGGTGGAAGTTGCTGCACACATTCAAACATCTTCATGAGAAAGAGACATTGACCAATCTTGAAGCAGTGCACAAATGAACTGAAAAAACTTGCATTCAGAAGTACTGCAAAAACACAATCCAAGGAAACCTGTAAGGATGATAGTTTCAAATTTCTTGGTGTCAAGTTGACTACTCATGTGTGCTGTAGACCATTCTGTTTAAGAGCAATGACTTCTTCTTACAGCCCATTATGGTTGTGAGACAGCTCCCTTGTTTCCTCTACAGATTGTGATCATGAAGTTTGTGCAGATTCTTCCCAAGCCCCTATTGTCTCTTGTCCTTGTGAAAGGCATTGACAACCTTGCATTTTGCTCTAGGACATTAACACTCGGTCACAACTGTTGTACTATATTCTTGCTTCTGGACACACATGGGCTCCACACCTGGAACAAGATGATAATAATGGAGACAACTTTTAAGAAAAAAGAAGGAACCTTGCAGACAAGTTCAGTAACCACCCACCTGCTTAAGAAAGTATGCACACTTCAGCTTCATCCCACGCACAGATATATCATTGGTAAGAACTCTTGCTGTTATAGCTTCTTCCCAAGATCTGCAATATGAACTCAGCTTATTAGATCTAGTCATTTAGCCTCTAATACAGCTGTCCTTAACATGATTTGAGATCAGATTCAGCTGTGTACAAATACATTTGTGCTAAACCCAACCCTTCAGTCAGGACTCAAATCATGATAAGCTACAAATGAAAACTATAAAATGTAGCATATGTAGGCAAATCTCATGGTTGACATGTGATTGACTTAGAGACCTTTAGGCAACAAGTGCTTGCATTGGCAACAGAAGCCCATCAGAGCCAGAGGTCCAAAGAGGGAAAAAGAAAATACCCCATAGAAACTGTAGCTATGTGGTAAAAAGGAAACAGTTCCAACTGAACCACTGTGCCTCCTTGAGTGAGGAAGTCTTTTATTTCTGCATACTCTGCTTGAGGATGCACATTTTCAATGAGCATGTGTGGTGATCTGATGCTTTCCTGCAGAATGTTGTATGAGTGAGCAGTAATACCTCAGGGCAAACCCTTCTACTATGCCCAAGAAAGAGTGAAGAAGAAAATCCCCTAGTTTCACTTAAACATTAACTTGCAACCAAAACTTGTCTTTGTATTCATGCTTATACATGGCATAGGTGCTTTTTGTTGCTTTAATATGTCCCAATACACTGTGTCTCTTATACATACACAATATTGAAACTGCAACCAGAAATTGGATGCTTTACCAGACCTTAATCTTCAAAATACTACACTAAGAGACAACTGGCTGCTGAATCTGTGAAGACCTGAGAGTGTCTCACAAACCTGGAAGAGCTTGCTGTCAAGACATTTGGGTCAAATGGCATCACAAATTTCCTCTACTAAACTCCATGCAAAACATGTGCAGCATTTCTATGCATGTGTCTGGTCTGGGGTGCACAGCTGTAGTCATGTCTGTATGAGTGTACCTGGTGCTCTGGGTCCACTAGTAAGGACCGTTCCTTCAGCACAGCCAGTGGTGTGAAAACTGTTGATTTGGGGTTAGTAATAACAGAACTCCCACCTGCAGACAGTGGCTGGTCACATATAAACTGCAGTCAGTAGTTAAGAACAGTGATACCCCTTGTCAACAGGAAATATGCAGTGTTGCAGAGATGACTTGAGCACATATCTAATCTAAACAGGATTAGATCAATCCGGCTGGGTGCTAAATAAAAGACAACCAAAGATGTCTTCTCTGGTTCAATGAAAAGCATAGGACTACTGCTTGTGCTGGGGTAAAAAAGGGGAGAATATCACTCACTGGAAATTCAGCCAACAGCTCAGAGGTGAGAGATGACAGCACTTGACCACTCCAGTCACCATGTGCCATTCCAACCACACCTGAGTCAGAATCATCGTCCTGTTCTTCAGCTGAAGGGAGAGTGAAACCATCCCGAAACAAATGAACCTTTTTCCCCTTTGACTTTGATTTCTTTACCTGCCAAAAAATCATGCATGCAAATATGCCAATAAGGCAAAATCACATATCCTACTGAAAAGAGCTGTCTCTAAGTCTCTTACCTACAAAGCTTTATCAACCTGATACCCTACCATGGGCATTGGTTACTGGGCCTTCATTCAAAGGGCAGACTTCAATCCCTCAATGTAAGTGTGCCTATCACTGTAAATTTAAAAGTTTCTACATCAGTTTCTTGAACTCTTTGGAAACATCAGAATTTCACAGAAGGTTGTCTGTGTCTCCATCCACTTCACTTCGATCTGCCTGTTCATTCATTTCATCATTGCCCATCATATGTGTCTTTCTCACTTGATACCCACCAACTATAAAGAAAACTGGGGTTACAAGGTCATGTCATCCAAAGCTCAAGCTAAAACTACAGCCTGTTAACACAAAACATACTGCTCTTCAACAAGCTCATGCAGGAAGCACAGACCTTGGACTTTCTCTTCGGCTCCTTTGACACTCCCATAACTTCTTCATTCTCTTTCTTGTACACCTGAAGGGGCCCTTCTAGTACAACTGTTGTTGTAGTAGAGTCTTCCCCAGCTGCACTAAGCTCCATGTCCTGTCAGACATACATCTTCAATGATATAGATCTGGAGACTGACTAGATCCAAGTTCACAGTTGTACAGCTGTACATCTGGTGGTAGTTGTCACTAAAAAAAACAGTTTGCATTTTACTGTGAACCCCGACCTGATACAGCTAGTTCTGATTGCCAATCTTATGGTTATTGAGTAGTCCCACCTGAGAAAAGCAAGGGCAAGAAAGCTGCATAGAATTTGGATAGAAACACACATAATCATGACATAAGCAAGTTTCAGCCAGAACATTGCACACAAGGTACCTCTTCAGGGTGGACATCACAAACAATTGCTACATTGGATGCAGATGCATTTGAGAGTTCAGCAGACTCAATACAATCTCTCCTTTCAAAAGACTCAGATGATGAGGAATCCAATTTTGAAATCCCTGCTTGCTCTGCAATTTCAGCTGAGGAAGGTCTAGCTTCCTTGGATTTTCGCTTTGCCCTTTTCTCCTGGATCATGAATTGAAGAGGATCCCATGAGCAAATTGATAGACAATAGAGAGATTCCACAGGTTGTTGAATGCTCATGTCATTAGGTGCACAGCACATGAGGTAGAGGAGGTGAGAACTTGAAAACTCCACTACTTCAACCTGACAAGGTGTTTATCAAAACTCCAAAACAAGCACTACACTTCAGGAGATCTTTGGCATACAACTCCTTGAAGCATACAAGTTGGAAAACCTATTATTTTGACATACAGACAAGCACAAGCACCACATGCTAGCATCTCATCAAGACTTAAAACTGGAAGATTTGCAAAAGACAGTGTGGAAGATGAGAGAACCATGGGCACTGCAACTTTGAAGAAAAACCTATAGTCATGAAGTAGAAAAAATACCAATCTTTTGCTCTGTGAAGAAGGAAGATCTCTGTGTGCAGCAGGTTTTTTCTCATTCTTCAATTCCTCTACAAGCTCATGTATAACCTGTGAACCAACACAATAAGCATCATACACAATTACAAAGATAACTCTTTATGAACCAACCAATCACAGAAGTTTTGCACCCTTGGCAGAACGTCAAATGTATATGGGATTGCAGAGAAAACTCCACAATCAGCACTTTCCAAGGTAACTGTTCTGTCAATTCCAGCAAATGAAAACCAACACAGAAAGAATAATGGCAGTCATAACATTATGAACAACATTCACAAAGTGTCAGACCATCATCTTCATCATAAATGGCAATGACAAGCTTCCATGACTCCCCACTGACTTCATCAGCTCCCAACTCGGGTGTATGTTGAACTTAATGAAATTAGAAATAATATCAATATATATAAATAATAATATCTTAACATCTAAATAATGATATTCCGCACAAAATTTAAGGCAAACCATCATACAGACACCTGCATCCTGAGTTTCTGCATCCTTGGCAGGACATCACAGTGGGATACATCAACCTGTACAATCAATACCGCACTAAATTTCAGACAGCTCAGATTGACCCCCAGGTGAGAAGCCATGAGCCATACCTGCTTCCTTTCTCGAGTTTGGACTTTAATTAGCTTGCCTGGGCAATCTGCACCCACAACCAAAGCCAATTTTAGTTTGTGACATTCCAGGAAGAACTTCTACAAGTAACCACGACAATTACAGACATCCAGATGAATACAATACTATTAAGGACCTTGATTGCTGCCTTCCCCACAATGGAATACTGAAAGACCGTGGAGAGCAACATAAGCAGTGAAAGATGCACTCTAAACCAGCATTCCAACCACAGCATAGGATTGGAAGATGTATCTTGTGAGCTTAACAAATGCAAATACTACACCAGCTACTGTTCAGAAGCATGAACAGCTATAAAACCCGTAAGTAAGGTCAGCTGACCAGGAGTCACGCATGCAGCCCCATGCACCATCTTCCAGTCAGCATTCTTATCCTGGAAGTTCTTCTCAAAATCCTGCCAGCATGCCTGGAAGTGAAATGACAGAAAGCAACCCTCTGAGCAGCTGAACTCTATCCGCCTGTTGGATTCCATAATGCTTCGTGATCCATTGGGGCATTGATCAGCATTTAAGGCTCGACATAACCCTATCTCTTCATCAACTTCTTCAAGTTCAGCTCCAGACCTATGCATCGCAAGAACCTGCAGCTCTGATTCCCTCTCCACCTGCTTATTCTCAAAAAGTTCCTGTGCCAGGTCCGGTTCAAGCTTTTCAAGCTTGCTTCCAACATCTGAATTCTGTCTACTTTTCCTAAGTTTCTCTTTAGCTTCCAAGTTCCCATTTTCAAGTTTTATCTCTTTCTGTGCCTTCTGCTCCTGCTTCCACAATATATTGTCTCGCCACTGCAATCATTCCAACAATTAAGTCCAGCAATTTCTGTCCAACAAACTCCCAGACAGATCATCCCATGTGATACAACCCTTTACACTGATCAATGAAATAACCGAAAAGCCAATCTTTGTTGTTTTTTTTGTTCCCAAATGGACATCCTTAAACAATTCAAAAGACAGTACCTGCTCATCTACTGGTGCAGGGTTTGGAACTTCAGATTTTTTGTAGAGCAGATATCTTGGTATGCCAGCAGCTGTGTATTTGTACTTAGACCTGAATGATTCTAGTGCCTCACTCTGAGGTTGTTGATTTAGTTGATCTTCTTCTCCTGCCTTGTTGACATTCGTTGTTCCCTCACCTTCAGGCATTCCAACAATGTTCTGGTTCTGCAGAACATGATCTTTATCTGCAGCTTCCCCAACAACAGAAGCAGTGACATTTCCTGGCAATCCTTCAGCTCCAGAAGCTGGAGGTTCCTTTTGTCTCCTGGTCCTCAGAGCACTCCTAATGACAAGACAACAATTAGAACCACACATTCCCAGGCATGGGAAAAACTCTACAGTTTTAGAGAATTCTTCCATAACATCAAGAGGGACCTAAAGAAGACCTAAAGCTAGCTTGTGGATGTTATAGTAGCTTGGGAAAGAGCAAGAAGAGGACCACATATTTTGCTCTGCAAGCTGTTCAATTTTGATTCAGCATCTCACCTAAAACTGCAAGGATCAGTAATGAATTCTTTGGTTTAGGCCTGGTGAATTCAGAACCCCCTGAATCTTCGAAACAAACTGTCCTTGAGAGAGCAGGAGGAAGGACAACTCCCATGATCAAATCCTTTTACAATGCTCAAAGCTCTGAGAGTGTGTGTGTGTGTGAAGGGATTCTCACCAATCCAAAGCCTTCTTGTTCAAAAACCCCCTCTTCAACGCTCCAAACACATTGTGGAACTCGGTAGCAGATTTGTACTTCCTCGAGTGTTTATGATCCTCGTAAACTTGATGGTACTCATTCTCATCAAGCTCTGAATCCGATTCCTGCCAGTCGCTCCACTCCGAGACTGAGTCCCCGCTGCTCCCTCGATCGTCAGAGAAAACATGACCGCCTTCCCGCACCACAGACGATTCCGCAGCCCCAGCTTTGGAGGTCCGATTCTTCGAAACCTTGGAGGTCTCCGACCTCTTGTCGGCAACCCTAGCAGCAGTAGCAGCAGCAGGGGCCCGAGATCGATTCCTCGCAGGCTTGGATTTGTCACTGCCATAGCGGTCAGACGGTGCCTCTGCGCCAAGAGTATCACTGTCTCCGCTATCAGAATCCGCCTCGCGGTCACGCCACAATGGATAGGTGTCGCGTGACTTGAAGTGCGACAAGAATCTGGCTTTCACGGATTCATGACTGCTGTGGGAAGAAGACATGACAATGAGCTCCCCACCCGACGGATTCCCAGGCCGCGTCCATCGACTGATAGCCGTGGTATGCGACGAGCCGTCCTCCTGCGGGATACTGATGATGGCGTGAACCACGCGCGGCATGCCACCCTCTGGCGCACTTCCACTATCGGAGTCGTCGTCATGATCATCGTCGGAGTCCTCCATGCGACATCTGTTGTTGTTGTTGTTGTTGCTAGTGCTGCTATTGCCGTTCCGCGCGTTCTGATGCTCCTTCACGCTTCTCTTTCTCTCACGTGATGCTGCTGCTGCTGCCGCCATCGCGTTGCGACCCGGGGAAAAAAACGAAGGGGCCAAAAGAGGGGAAAAAAGCAAAAACCAGAAGAATCTCTTGCGCTACTTTCGCATCAATCAAACAAAAAGTAAACCCGTTCCACAAGCAACAACAATCTTGATGAGCAAAAGGGAAAACAAATAAAATTGCAACCAGTCCTGCAACTCTCTTTTTGCTTATATATTATTGTTGTAATGTGCAAAACCGATTTGATAATCTACTTGACAAGCTATTGTCTCTCTGCTTACTGTATCTCCAACAAAACTGTGGAGAAAGAAAGACTTCGCATCCACTAGTGAGGAGAGAAAGCCCTTCTTCGTATCTGCGTCAGAAATCCCTGCGTAAGTCTTACCGATACTGTTCATCACCTGCATAAGTTTTACTGATCATCGCGTTCGATCTCATTCTGATTCGTGCAATTTCCGAATGCACTTCCTTTTCGTCGTCGTCTTCTTCTTCTTCCGGTGCTACTACCTTTGACCAGCAAACACTCTTGCTAACGATGAAAGCTTTGTTGTACAATAGAAAAAAGGGAGAGACAGACGGAGAGGGGGGCAGAACCACAGGGGTAAGGAGTGGCATTGTGTGTTGTTGAGCTTGAACTTGCTTTCCAAGTTGCAAGGCCATGATATAGATTTGATGATAACGTGTGGCATAAAGTGCCTTGAACAATTATGCCAAGTGCGCAGCTTTGGAGATGGCATTATATGGCAGTGCAGATGCAGCTTGAATGTGCAGCCAGTAAACATGTCAGACAGGAATAACACAAGTGCACATCTCTTGAGATGCGGGCGAGCAACAAAGGATATTGCAGATTCAGCTTCAATATGCAGCAAGTTAAACATGGTAGACACTAACATCGCAAGTGCACAACTCTTGAGATGTGGGCAAGCAACAAAAAAAGATATTGCAGATTTGGCTTTAATGTGCAGCAAGTAATACATGTCAGACAGGAACAATACAAGGGGATAAACTCTTGAGATGGATGGCAACAAAGGAAATTGCAGATTTTGGCTTTGAATGTGCAGCAACAAGTAAACATCACAAGAGAATTTCAGCAACAGGTTTAGTAGGAACATGCACCAATGCCTCTCCTTCCTTACACATTACATGACAGTTCTTACATGCATGTCTACTTCTAATGCAAGAAGGCCAAAGGCAAGTGCATTTCTAACGTGAACATAGACAAAGCACAAATTCAACAAGTTCTACAACCATATTGTGGGTACCTCATTAGCTTTCTTAATGAATCTATATCTTTCATAAGAATAGAGAAATCTCCAATCTCACAATGAAGAAGAAAAAGCAAGGCTAACACTTCCTCAGGAAGCCACAAAAAGAACAAAACAAGGGGAGACAAAAAACAAACAAAAAACTATAAACACACACTGGTATGAACAAAAGTGCCAGTCTCACACCTGTTCAGGGACCATCAACAGTAGTATGTATGATAGTGACTTAACTATCACAACTTCCCCACTAACTTCATCAGCTCCCTACAGTGGGTAAAGGCCGGTGACAAGCACCATCCTTCGAACTAGCACAACTTCCCCACTGACTTCATCAGCTCCCTACAGTGAGTAAAGGCCAGTGACAAGCACCATCCTTCGAACTAGCACAACTTCCCCACTGACTTCATCAGCTCCCTACAGTGGGTAAAGGCTGGTGACAAGCACCATCCTTCGAACTAGCACAACTTCCCCACTGACTTCATCAGCTCCCTACAGTGGGTAAAGGCTGGTGACAAGCACCATCCTACGAACTGAGTTTCTGCTGCAATTCCAGAAGCAACGGGAAGACTCAGCCATACTAGTGGCTAGCAACAGACCCCACAACAAAGACCAGACAAAGAAACAAAGAAAGACAGAAAGGGAAAAGAACAGGGAACGACTAAGAACAAGTGGGCTTACAGGAAGCTCCCCACTTACATGCCCCGAAGCAAAATCGTTCCAAAAATGCCAAAAGCGAAAATTCCAAACAGGAATTTTTCTTTAAGAACCAACACTCTAGTCCTCTTTAGAAGAACTTTTAAAGGGTAACCTTTTGCATTCAGAAAGACAATAAGACTGACAATCTGAAAGACAAAAAACTTCTTACAACTGCAAAGTCTCAAGAATCTGTAAAATTGACTATTGATAACCCCCCAGCTTCACAGTCATTGAGATATTGGAATGAACATGAGGCATTCTAATCATTTCAATACCTGCATACTCTGGTTGAGAGCGTTTGTCAAAAATGTCATAGGATAAACCTTGAGAATTCTGTCTCACAGTTAGATCCAAGAAATTACAAGAGAAGCCTTTAGATGTACAATTCAACTTGCAAGAGGTTTTTGGGTACATGCTGCTACCAAAAGAGTCTTGGTTAATTTCTTAAGGAATCTAGATGGAAATAAAATGACATATTCTGAATGCTTTTTTGATAACGCCCATCATAGTACTTCATCTTTTTTCCACAAGCACCCACCTTTCAAAGTCTGAGTTTGCATTCAAAACATGAAAAGCTCTGACTTCCAGCACCCATAGGCCATTTTAGCACCCTCAAGGATTTTCAACACAAAAGACTATTCCCCAACAGTTGAACACACAGCACTGAGGATCACCACCTATGGGATTTCAATTACTAAGCTCTTTCAATGCTCTGTTTGAAATCTTAAGAACATGTGTATATATATTCCATGTAGTACTGCATCAATGTTCCAAACCCTCCAATGCATCACATTCATCATTTTGAGTAACAGAGCTTAGGATTTGGCACAACTTCAGCAACAAGTATGAAATCTTTGAATGCAAGAACAACTGTCTATACACATTATCAGTGAACTAGCTATTGTCACCTTTATGCTCCAGATTATCGATTCTTAGAAACCAGAAGTTGGAAGCATTATGGAAACTCAGACAAACATCATGAGCTCAGGGCGACTGTAGCAGTTCTGCCCATCATCTTCCAACACTGGATATGCAGCTACTAAGCCATCTTGTGCCCCAATGTAGAGTGAATTGTAAATCTTCCAGTAAACTTCTCGCACTTTCCTGGCAGGATGGAAGAGACCCTGCAAGCAGTAGCTCAAGATGATAGCAGGTCCAAGTGCTACTCTCATGCCCTCAATTGCCTCCATAACAGCATTTATTACATGGGGTGAAGTCTCAAATATGTTGGGCCAAACAAAATTTAGCAAGTGGATGAGCGCATCCTCACAACCCAGTCCTGCAACCCCCAAAGCCATGTGTTTCACTGCTGATGCAGCTGTCTGTCTGTGGACAAGGTCACGATCCATCAGCGCATCTTCTAGAAGTGGGGTGACTGCATAGATGTAGTCCTTCCCCATTTCTCCAATGTACTCAAAAAGGAAGGAAAGTGACTTCAGCACTCCATTTTGAACATTTAGCTCTGGCACACGATACTCATTCATCAGTGCAGGAAGCACTGTGAAGGGGGAGCATGTTTCAGCCACAATGGCTATAGCCACAGTTGTGCACACACGATTTTGCCTTTCCTGAACCTTCAGATTGTTCAACAGTGTGGCCAACACATCCTGGGGCCCAATGGCCTTTGCAATGTAACCAAACGTGTTGACTGTTGCTCGCCGGATCCCCTTCTTGTGGGCCTTCAGCATCTCCAGGAGCTCAAAGCATATCCTCATCCACTCCCGTGCAGGGACAAACTCTGCTCCCCTGTCAGCTATGCGCCCCACGAGATCGATGCAGTTCTCCTGCACCTTCTCATGCCTGTTTTTCAGGATAGGAGTCAGGCGAGGAAGCAAATCCTTGATCGGGGGTGTCATCTTCGTCATACCAATGACATTCACAATTGCCTTCAATGCTCCCAGGATGGAGCCCAGAACCTCTGGGTACTCCTCTCCTAGGTATTCATACAAGACAACCCCGAGATGACCCATCAGCTGCTCCTCATGGCACTGTTTCATTACCACTGCAATGCGAGATATGAGGTCAGCTGCTTGCTGCCGGACCTTCGCACTCTTGTTGTTGAGCCGCCACTTGATTGTTCCACAAATTTGAGGGAGATATGGCTTCACCCTCTGCCCCATTGCATTCACCACCGTACCAAACCCATTGAGCATCACATTTGCATCATCACTGGTCTGCTCTTGGAAGGCATACAGAATGCCATCAATCAGAAGCTCCTCCAGCCGAGCATCAATGTCAGAAGCTCCCAAGCTGGCTACCACTTTCTCGATGGTCTCCATCACCATCCGCCGGTAGGGTTCACTTTCATCTTTCAAGTCCTCCACCACTCGGCCAACAATGTCTGCCACTCCCACTTTGTTGGCAACCTCCACTGTCGTGTCCACCAGCTGCCGGTAATTCCTCCGATCCAGGGCCATCCTCCGTACCCAGAAGTTGCGAAAGAATTCAGGGAGAATTTCCTGCCTGATGTAACTTGCCTCCACCCCCTCTGTGCTCACACATTGCTTGACCACCTTAAGAACTATCTTCTTCATCTCCTCATCAGGGGATTGGAACTCTCTGATCAGGATAACCATCACCTCCTTAGTGTAGTAGCTTGCATACATAGCATCCATCAGGGGAATGATGAACCCAATAGCTTTCAAGAATGCAGCCAACACTTTGCCTCTGTGTGACCGAATACCCTTCCACAGAGGCTTCAACACAGAGTCAAAACTCTCAATACCATAGGGGGCTGCAGCCTCAGCCAGGGCTGCCAGTGACAACGCAGTGATAGTTCTGACCTTCTGGTTCTCATCAATAAGACCATGCTCAATAATTTCTACGAGAGATTTCAAGTGAGGAAGGACTGCACAACCCATCAAAATTGCAATCTGCTGCACAATTTTGATACCTGTGTGCCGTGCCTGCCATGACTTCTTACTTTGACAGACAGCCTTCAAAAATGGCAAGAGCGCAGGAATACCCAAAGCAGAGGCCACCACACTGAAAGCCCTGGCTGTTGTGTTCCTCACGTACTCATCAATGTTATCAATATCTGGCCTCATAGCAGCAATCATTGTTGCCAGTCCAGCAGCCTTGCTCAAATTGGATATAATCTCCCGTCCTTCCACACGGGCATAGTAATCTTCATCAATCAACAAAGGTTCAATGACCACAAGAATCTTGTGAACAAAGGGCCTCACCAACTCATCCAATTTGTACAACACCCTGTCAATTACCTTCACCAGCAGATGCCGTTCTTGATCTTCTAGTGTTGGGGACATGAGCAGTGGAAGAATTTGATTGAACAAGGGCCCTGCACCAAGTTCTCTGGCCTTGTCTGTCAGTTGTCGGAGGGCAGTTTTCCGCTGTGAAGGAGTACCATTCTTGACCTTGAGCAGCAGCTTCATGATCTTGCGCTCCTTGCTCTCTTCAGCCGTCATCTCCTCCTCTTCCTTCTCACTCAACAGAGCACCAAAGTACTGATAATCCTCAGGTTTCATCATTGGCAGGCCACCAGCCGCTTCTTTTGGAACATCATACTGCTGACTCCGGTCCTCCTCAGGGATGGAATACAGTGGAGTGCCGCCCAATGGTGTAGGTGTGGCCAGAAGCTTTCGGGCAGGTGTTCGGATTGGCACATAAGAGGCAGGTGGGTCAAGAATTTTGTAACCTTCCATGGGAAACATGGCCTCCAATTCCTCATCAGACAGGGGCCTATTCCTGTCCTCGATATCCTTCTCCCACCGCAGCATGTTGTACTGCTCTGGAGTCATAGGTGCCCGTAGTGCGATATGGCCAGGTGTAGGTGTAGCAAGCTCGATGCCACCCATAGGAGTAACCCCAGGAGTGAAAACAGAAGGTGTGGCACCTGGCATAGGTGTAGCACTGCCCATGGTGGCAGGGGTTTCATCCCACCGCGACCTCTGTTTCTTGGGCGTAGGAGTGGCAAGGCCTGCGAGCTTGGGAGTGGCATCCCAGGTCATCCCAGCGGGAGTGGCACCAGGGGTAACTCCTCCAGCAGGAGTCGCATCCGCATCAGAGGCCCGCCCAGGGGTTGGAGTCTCATCCCAGCGATTCCTACGACTTGCAGCAACGGGAGTGGCATCCATAGAAGCATGTCCAGGCGTGGGAGTGGCATCCCATCGACTGGGTCCTGGAGTAGCATCGGGATTATCCCACTCAGATCCTGCCTTGGCCTTCTTCACCTCCTCCGGCTCGACGTTCTGATCCCACCTGTTGCGTCTCTTGGATCCGGCACTCTGGGTCACAGCAGCAGCTGCTGCCACAGATGCAGTTGCAATCTGGGCTTTGGTAGGCGCTGTGGATTCCTCTTTAGCCCTCCTTTCAGCATCCTCTTCCTTCTTCTTTGCAATCAAGCGTAGGGTTTCCTCCTTGTCCCGCTTGAGAGCCTCCTCCCTCATAATATCTGCATAGGTACGTACAGCGGCATCGGGGGTTTTATCACCCATGGCAAACGCATCATTCCTATCAGGAGAGATGATACGGTTAAGTCGCTTCTTCCTATAGTCATCTTCACGGTCGATAATCCGCTGCGGCTTCTTGAATCCCAGCTGCTCATCCGTGACTTCACCGCGGGGCAAATCCGCAAGCACACTCTTGGGAGCAGTGTAGGAAGCAAGCTTTCTAGCCACTTCTCTCTCCGTGGGGTCTTGCGCCTCTTCCTCATCTTCATTCACGGGGATAGAACGCTCGTAACCCTCGAACCTGTTAGCGATTCCGTAAAGCTCCCGGTCGAAAGTAAGAGACGAGAGAGCCGCAAGCTCCGCTTCCTTCTGACGCCGCTCCTCTTGAACCCTGGCGATATCAGCATCCATGGTCTCCATACTCGAAACCCTTCTTCTATGCTTATTGCTACAACGATGCGCCGACTGCAAAAATTCCTAACCAAAAAAAAAAACTCTCCGGCGTTAATCCGATCCGACCACACACCACGGTTTTATCTCCTCCCCCGAGCAACAGCACCGACCTCTGGAAGCCACTTTGCAAACAACAGAAAGAGAAACGAGCGATCAAACAAGCTCCTCAAGAAAAGGAGAGAAAAGATCGCTCGCTCGCTCGCGCACGCAAGCTCGCACGCGGAACCCTAATTCTACCCTAATTTTCCGACAACCTCGCGTCCCTGTTAAGCAGGTACACGTTTCCGGACGTAATTAAGTATTTTAATTTAAAAGTAATAATATTTCTTTATTTATTTATTTCTTGGCTCTCAAAGTCTAGCCTCTCCTTTGTAAGGGAGAGGATAAGGATATTTATTTATTTATTTATTTATTTATAAGCTTGTGCCATTGGCCCAAGTGTGAACTAGTTACCCAACTAATTTTTCCTTCCAAAACCCTTTGGGGGGGGGGGGGTATTTTAATTGATTTTTTAATGAAAAAAACTACTGAAAATTCAATATCTCTCACACTTCAGGTCTTTTTTTCTTTTTCTTTTTTTTCAAATTACCTTTGTTAAATCCTACTCATCGAGAGCTTTCCAAGAACATAAAAAACGGGCCCAAATTCCCTTATAATATTTTTTTTTGATTTAAATTTTTAAAATTGTGAAATTTTTTATTCAATACTCTATAAACCTTTTTTTCCATTGTAAGTCGAAACATTATGAAACCAACTTGGTGCACCCCCCCCTACTCGTTAAAAGCTTTCCAACATGAAGAGCACGACACCGAGAGAGAGGCACCATGGTTTTGGAGATCTCAACATGACAAACAAAACAAACAAATAAACAAACAAACAAACAACCTTCTTCATTCCTTCATATTTTCATGGCAAATTACACCAAAGAGGAGCAACAAATTAAATCATCTCCATGCTTTTGTGGAACAAGTGCCCAATTGGGAAATATTTCAAATAAATAAATAAAATAAATATTCTTGAACATGCATTATGATAAATATTTTTAAACTAATATTGGTATCCCATAATGTTAAAGGAAAAATGGTTTAAAATTAGGTTTATGGGTCTCTAATGTCATGGGACCAAACCTTTTTCATAATTGCCATTATTTTATTTAGATGATTTCTTCAAAATGAAAGCTTTCAAAGAAGTTATAGGAAGAAGATGATTCATGGGTTTTAAGGTTTAGTTAGGATACCTATGGATCTAAAGTTGTGAATTAATTTTATTTTTTTTCAAAAGAACCATTGTTTTATTCAAATGAAAAAACCATAATATCCCAACCATACTTAACACAATCATCATAATTGAGGGATATGGTAAAATTATAATTGAAGATTAATGTTTTTTTTTTTTTTTTGCTAGGCATCCCTACAAGCATGCATATTTCTTGCATTGAAATTTGAAATACATTTAATCCATTACACATGTTTAGTGCTTGCTAGCTTTCACTTGGTCTCACATTTCGAGGATTTGTTTTCCGTTAGGGTTTTTTCTTTCCATTTTGTGATATCAAATTTTTGAAAAAAATTTCCAAAATTTTGGCAAATTTAGTCAAATTTTAAATTTTAAAACATAATTTTCCAAAATTTTCATAATTTTTTTGAGAAAATGTCAAAACTTGTTGAAAAAAATCATTATTCTTATGTTATTAGGAATTGTGAATCATGATTAAGGGATTTCATGGACAATTTCTTGTTCAAAATGTTGTTGGTTTGAAGTTTGAACTAATGGTGGCGAATTCTTTTCTTTGTTTTCATAATTGAAAGGGGCAAGGTCTTTAGAAAAATAGGGTATCAATGATTGAATCTTCAAGTTTTTGAGATTTTTCTATGATCAATTTTTTTGTTTAAACAATATGCATAGTTGCCCAAAAAAAAAATGGATTTTAAAAAGAAATACTTACTCACTTATTTTGAACAAGAGTCAAATTTAGAATATTCGACTTGAAAATCATCTATGATAATGTCAAGGTGGGTTTTTGTATTTAAAATTTGTACTAGGTCAAAGAATAGTAATATTATAGCATTACATCACAAATCTTGACAAATGTTGGTATTTTTTAATTTTAATGGGAACCTTTAGTCCCAATTTTGAAATGATTTAAAAATTTTGGATAGAACATTTGTTTTAATCCTATGATTGGTTTTTTTAGATTTCTAAAACCTTTGGATCGTGTTTTTTCTTAACAAAATTAGATCCTAGTATGATTTAAGAACAAGTATGATTCCATTTCCATTACACACAACTAAATATAAATTCCTTTGTATATTATTAATTTGTCCACTCAATCCACATATTCCAAAGGACAAGTTATGTATTATTAATTATGCACAACAATTAAAATTAATTGCTTGCATACAAAATAAGGTTAGGATATTAAATTTATCCTTAAAATGACCTTCCATTTGGGCCCTTTTTCATACCCCAAACCCTTTTTCATCCTCTAAACATTGTCATCCACAAAATAATGAATTTTTACAATAACAACATCGATTGGTTGAAAAAAATCAAGGAAAAAATGACAGGGTGAAATTTAGATTAACATCAAATTTGATGTTAATATGAGTTTTAATCCCATTTAAGCCAATGTTTTTTTTCATTGTTTTTTAGAAATTTCACCCCCTTTATGACCAAACAAAGGGGTGATGGTGCTATGTTTTTTTCATTTTATAATTAACTTTATTATTTTTAAATGAAAAGTTGTATTGATTTACCTAAAGAATTAAAACCTATATAAAAAGGACAACACCTTTTGTTCTGGGGTTTTTATACAGTTTCTTTTTTTAAAATTATTAACTAGTCTAGTTCCAATGGTGGTTCCAACAAAACATCAAACCTTTAATGTGAATTCCTTGAAACCTAACCTAGAACTTGGACTTGAACTTGCATAAAATTAAGAACTTGTCACCATCTTATATATTAAAGCAATAATGGTGTCTATCTGTTTGTCTGGGCAGTGCCTGGAAAATTCTTGGAGCTTCCTTAGATGTAACTTCCTCAGATGTAACTGACTCTAGAGAATGTCTGTCTGTGTGGGCAGTGCCTAAAAAATTCTTGGAGCTTCCCCAGATGTAACTTCCCCAAATGTAACTGACTCCAGAGAAAAAAGAAATCAGGGGCAGTCTGATTTTTTGAGGCAAAAGATTTGGTAGACCAGAAAAAAAATATTTAGGCCTTGGACAGCCCAGAATTTTATTTTTTATTTTTTGTATTAACCAAGACTACCTTTTTTTTCTTTTAGCTACTGTCCGTCCCGATTAAGGGGACAGATGAAATGTCCGTCCGGCTTGATGACGGGACGGATTTAGGGGAAGACCAGAAAAAAAATATTTAGGCCTTGGACAGCCCAGAATCATTTTATTTTTTTTTTGTATTAACCAAGACTACCTTTTTTTTCTTTTAGCTACTGTCCGTCACGAACCAAGTTTAAAAAAACCGGGGGACTTCACAATGGCCGAAGGTCATGGGCACCCACTAGTTGGTTTAAATTAATGTTGGTTAATCCTTCTTTTTTCATAATTGAAAAGGCAAGCTCTTTGGAATTATATTATTTTTATCCAACAAAGGGTACCAAATAATCAAATTTTGAATTTTTTGAAACCTTTTGAATATCAATTTATTTGGTTAAACAATACGCATGGTTAATAAATTCTTTAGTTATGTTTTTTAAATGCCCACCTATTATACATGAAGGTTGGTTTTGAAATACCTAACCTAATAACCACCTAATATAGTGTGAAGGTAAGTTTTTTAAATTCAAAGTTTTAATATTGAAGCACTCAAAAACTTGTGTGGATCAAAACATGGAAGTTTTGGGACAAATGGACAAGCACAAGTCAATTTTTTATTTTCATCAAAGCAAATATCTAAACCCATCTAGTTTTTAATCAATTTCAAATCCAATAGGTTAGTTATAGATAACCTACCTTTGAACCTTTATTGATAACTAGACATTTTCTCACTTTAATTAGCCAATATTCAGTTTGAACTTGCCATAAAAGGCAATTGTTGTTAATTTGAACATGTTGAAGCAATTGTTTATAGTTTGAATCTTGTTGTTGACAATTTCTTTAATTTGGAATGTTGAACTTGACGGGTTCATGTTCAAATAGCCTTTTGGTGGAATTGGCACAAAAACTAAAGTTTTTTTGCTAGAACCAAAAGTTAAAACCAAAACTAGAACCTTGAAAAATATTCTTGAACATAGGTTCAAGTTTTTAGATAGGCAAGTGGATTTTCTTTTGAAAAATTTGGCAACTAGATTGAATTTTATAAGTGATTGATTGATATTTATTAGTTATAGAACTATGTACCTAAACAATCATCAATTTTAAATTTGTTGTAAAACTCTCTACCTATACAATTTCCAATCTTGAAAAGTGTGTAGTGTATGAATGAAATTGGACTCAAATTTTCAAGTAAGCCTTCAAATTCTTGAATTTGAAAAAAATGTGTCAAAATTGGAATTGAAAGGTTTAGAAATTGAAGAATCAAGTTCATACGCACACTTGAAGAACCTATCACAAAAAAATTAATGTGAAAATCAAGAACAAGGGTTTTCTAAAGAAGAACCAACCAACATTGGCTTGAATTGGCCATAATGCGCAAAACCATTATGTAGTCAACCACTTGTTTTTATTGTTTGGAAAAAGAAAAAAGATTTTATTCAAGGAAGGGTTATTTAAATTAAAAATTTCTCAAATTTTCCAAGGAAGGTGAATGCACCATTTGCTTCTAGTGGGATTCCATGGTGACATGTTTGCTTTTCTACTAATGAATCCAATTAGTTATGCAAAAAAATATTTAGTTTTAAAAGTGGCTATGTGAAATAGTCTATGTTCACAATGAATGTTTTAATATGTTTAGGTGGCTTTTTTCATGCTAAAGTATATGGGATTACTAAATGCAAGATAAAGTAAAACAAGGGGCAACAAAAGGCTTGAACTTGAAAACTTTTGTGATTATCAAATAATGTCAATAATAGTGTAAAAATAAAGTCATCACAATTCACATCATTGTTTTTATCAAAGTTCACTCTTTAAAATCAAACACCTATGTTTTTGCACAACTTGCATTCTAAAATTGTTTTGAAATGAGAAATGATAATAAAATAATGTATACCATCTTGAAATGAATAATTTGAGAAGTAAAAACTAATTTATCATTTTTATCATGCACACCACCTTCTATTTCATGTTTATGAATGTTGTTTTATGTCTTAATATGTTATCATATTACAATGTTCAAACACATCATTGTGATGCACAAGCAAAATTAAAATTGGATCCATAATCATTGACCTTAAATATATATATAGGTCTCTCACTTTAGAATTCAAGAGTTTTTAATTTTGAAATAACAAAAATACTCAAATGAAAGATATTATTCAATTGGATTCTCACACAAAACACATTGTTGGAAATTTGTGTGTAACAAGAATCACATATTCAAACCTTAAATTTGTTAAAACTAAATGACTTGAATGCGTTTGTCATAGCCATGCAATCAAAATGTCAAATAATTGTTTAGTCACCCTTCTTTTGCCATGTTTGACAACCTTAATCTGAATATCATTTTGTGAGGTGATATAGGCATTTGTTATGTTAGTATTGGTGGTGTGAACGATAGTGGTGATGTTTAGGTTGATGTTAATGATATTATCAAATTAACTTTATGGCATGTTGCCTTATTTTATTATGTCATCATTTAGGGATTAGACATAATTAGAGCTATTGGATTGCTTTTGATACAATTAACCAACAAATGCATCATAGGTTTAATGTTTTTTAAAAAACTCTTGAGTTGTCCAATGCATAGGTAATTTACATGAATCAAAACATGAGTTGAAGCCAAAATTTGAACATATGGAATTGATTACACAATGTTATTACAATTATTCATTCACAAGATATTCACATAAATGATTAACAACATTGTTATTTATCAAGGAAGATTTTAAAAAATTCACAATGTCCAACTAAAATTTGTTTTGCCAACAATTGTTGGATTTTAACATTACCACATGCATACTGAAGTTTTTTAGCCTTTTTAAATGTGGGATTAAACAAATTCCCGTTCACTTTTGTGATAAAACAACAATTTAAAAAAAAAATAAAAATTCCAAAAGTGACTATAAATCAAGTTATGCAAAGATGGATGATCAATTTCAAACTCCACCCACATAATAACCACTAATAGTGATTGTTAATAATAAAAGGGAAGACTTTAATGGTTGGGCTATAATTTTCAATATAGGACCATCACACACCTAGGTGCACAATGTATTGTAGTGGTGCATTCAAATTCCTTACTATTAGTGCCAAAACTTGACCTTATTCCACTCTACACAATGAAATGACATTGAATTTGTCATTACATTTGTAGCTATATAGAAAAAACCTAACAAAATAAGAACTCATTAAATAAAAAAAAGGTTCACATGGGCAATGTTCATAACCAAGAGTTGTGATAGAAGCATGGTTCTTTTTGTTTGTCATTGAAAAAACTCAATTGTCATTTTCTAGGTGCAAACAATTGTAAGTCTACTATGGCCAACAAATTGTCCCTTTGTAATTAATGATCCTTTATCGATGCTTGAATTTACACACACCCACAACAACTCCATTCAACATGACTCCATGAAAGAATATCTTGTAATTAAGCAAAATAATCAAGAACTTTTTCTTTTTAAAATAAATTTGTTGCTCAAAAGTTCAATGATGATGAAACATATTGTTTGGTTCATGATGAATAGTAGATAGTCAATGGATACAAAAGTGTCACCATATTTCTTCCACCTATCATCCAATGTGTTGTTGTAAAGCTTTAACAAAAAACCATGTTTTCCTTCTTTGATTAACATTTAACCTACATTTCACAAATAACAAATCAAGTAAGATTTTAAAGAGTGAACATTTGTCACAAATAAATGTTTAGATGTGTTCTAACCAATAGTGTTTTTTAACTCCTTATGATAACTAATGATATACAATGCATGTAAAGAAAATTTTAAAAACTTTGAACTAACATAAAATGTTTTTATTAAAGGAAATATAAAGGATATGCATGTGACCAACCTATTGACAACCCTACACATTGGCCATGCCTTTGAATAACATATTTAATGCATGTGTAGATAAAATTAAAAGATTGTTGCATTTAGGGTTTTATGGTGCCACCTACCATGGTTGAAGATGTTGTTTGCCAAGATTGAAGACAAATGTGTGTTAAAAAATAAACACAAAGATCAATGACCATTTATGCAAGTTTCACCTTTAAACTTAGGTCAAGAATAAGATTAGGGACAAATTTTTGAATGAAGGGCATTAAAAGACATAACCAAGAGCAAGATTGAAAACAAATTTCTACACAAAAAACAAGGAAAATCACAACAAAAAAATCAAAGGAAATGTAATTTAAATGTACCTTGAAGCAAATTCACTTTTCCCCAAAGGCCTTACATTTTGCATTATTTGTAACATTCAAGTTCTTGAGCTTTGAATCAACAAAAAAAACTAGAGAAAAAGTGATTACATATTGGAAAAAGATGAATGTTGGATTTTGTATTGGGAAGTTCCCATTTCCAACACTTTGCCGTTGCAACTTTCGCCACTCCATTTTTCCAAAAAACCAAACATCCTTGATACAACATTAACGCGACTTTAATTTACATTGGAGCTTAGTTGAAGGGGACTTCTACATCTTGAAATAATATATGCCATAATAATTTTTTTCAAATCACACATTTTATAATGCACTATATTTGCATCTTCATGTAGTTCATATTGAAATTTATTTAAAAGAACTTTTTGTTGAATCAATATTCCAAGCAAATAGGGATTTTTGGATGGATTGTATATGTCTAGGGTAGAGCAGCCCATCATCGATCATTAATTAATCACAAATCACTTTGGCAAATTTTTTTCAATTCTTTTCCACTTTGAATGATTTAAAATGTTATAGGAATGCCTTCTCAAGCTCTACAAATCATCTTTGAAATGTAAAGCCAAATGAGCAGCCAAAAAAGAGCAGTACGTTTTTTTAAATTACAAAATGCATTTTTCCCCCTTTTTCTTCATTTTGACCTCTCTTACTTCACCAATCCATAACTTTCTCATTTTTTATTCAAATTGAACAATATAAACTATTTTGAAATCGCCATCTTAAACTCTACAAATTATCTTTCAACTTTAAAGGAACAAATAAATATTTAAGGATTTTTTTAAAGATAAAAAAATAGGCTATGAATTATTCGGTTCAATTTTTTTTGTAAAAACGACCCCCCCCCTACTTTGGGGGGTTGTAACTTTTTCGCCTCTAGTTCATTTTTGGAGATTTTTATTGCAATAGATGCACCATGAGGAGGTTCCATCTATTCTTTTGACACCATAAACAATGGGGCCCTCCTACAAAAATGATGAGTGAACCTTACCTTAAGTGATCGTTTGTGGGCTATTCTACCTTGATCAACCCAACAAATCAAGGTGCCAAAAACACATAGATATGTGATTTTGCAACTTGTGCTTTGTGTTGTTGTGCATTACTAATGATGATCAACTAGTCAACTAATGAAAAAATGAATTGATTTCAATGTGAAAATTAAAGTTCATTTTGAAATGAAAATATGAATGACATTAAATGCAAACTCAAATTCTTAAATTAAATTCATATACATTAGCTTGAATCCAAGAATTGGATTAAGATTCAATTGAATTGAATTCAAGTTCAATGAAAAAGAAATGAAATGCATATGAGTGGTAAATCTGTTGAAAATCTAATTGTGAATATGGTGCTAACCTTTAATAAGACACAATTTTGAAAAGGTACTTCACCATTTCTCTTTACTTGAGAATAGGTTAAACATATTTTAGTTCAGATCTATTGATGTGACAATTATAACTTATAAAATTTAAAATTATCTTTCCTAAACCAACTCAAATGATTCATTGTCATTAGGATTATTAAGGAGATATGTGGAAAGATTTGCCTATATTTTTAGATAAAATTGTGGGTAAGGACTTAGGAAACGTCTTTTCTTGGCTTTTGGTTAATTTCAATCAAAATTAAGCAAATCAATGACAATCTATTCAATCATCACATCCTAGTAACAACACCATTGTGGATTTCTTGAATAATTTACATTCACAATATTTTCGAGAGTTAATGCGATCCAAGACAATGAAGTATAATTACCATGGGTCAATACTACCTATCACTTTTCTTTGCCCTAGCATCAATCCACTAATGAAAGCAAAGTTGGGAATTCACAATCAAGCTACAACCCATGAAAAGGTCTTCACGTACAATGGCCAACTTATGAGCTCATCTATTGTCCCATTCCCCTATGAAAAGTGGATCATCCCAACTTGCTCAAGTTCATGCACCTTCATTTCCCAAAACTTCCAAAGGCTACGTACATACCGTTGTTTTTCCATTCACTAGGAGAAAGTACTAACGACTTCCCTAGGGTGGCCCCAACCACACACTTTCTTCAAGTACATTGCTTGTCTTTTGTTAAAGAAGTGAAATCTACTTTCTTGGATTTCCACCCATTTGGTAGTTTTTCCAAATGTTGTTAGAAAATTGCATTGAACTTCCTCATGTTTTCTCCCACTGCAATTTTTTTGAAAACTACGAAACCATTAACATAAATTGACTGCTGATGATGCAAATAAAAGTGGGAAGTAAAGCTTCAAACCTAGTATTTTTCATGCCTCATGTGGCATTTTTTTGCATCATTCTGTCAAACTAGTGAGGAAGCATGACTACAATGCATACAACGTGGATGCCACGCTATGATTTTGTGATAATTGTGACACTAGGATGATTAGCATAATCTATGTGGAATGGGGTGTGTGGCATTCGCTTGATCTCCAATTGTGGATACCCAATGCCATTAGGGTTGAGTTTGTGTGTGGCAAATGCCCATTCACTGCCAAGCAGGTTGGCTGGTCCATCGAGGCTTAAAATGGCAAGGGACACAACAAAGGAAGAAATGGGGCTTTCGTTACAAACTATGAAAAATTTCATCAAAGGATTGATCATCCCATGACCCAATGTGCTCTTTAACTCCCATGACATCATTTTCTTAGTTTTATCTCTACTAGCTCAATTGAAGCTCCATTCACTAAAGACCTCTTTGATGTAGGTAAGATTTTGAGTGCATCGATAAGTCTTGTACATTGTAAACCCCATTTGGCCATCAAATATTCCATTGAACGATGCCCACTACATGCAAAAGATAGCACAAAAGTCTCATTAGAAAACCCCCATCTGCTATCTCAGAATGTGTAGTTCATTAGCAACCAAACAATACAACAATCAAAAGGTTGAAGGAGACAAGAGAACATGGATTGCAAAGTTCTAAGTTAGAGTACAGGTTTTGGGTTAAGGTGTTGGAAGAAGCTCTCACCTACGGCGTTGATATGTGGTGATGAAAACAGAATCTTCCATGTCTTGCAACAGGAATTTCACTGTTGCAAATAGGTCATCAAAATCTGCACATCCATCTGCTCAACAGTGAATTCCAAGTAGAGGAAAAGCAACATGCAGTTCCATATAAACCTGTCCTAAAAAACAAGAATCAATTTGATCATGAGACGCAGAGTTTTTGGAATTGCTTGCAGTGTGCTCCTCAAGTGCTAATAGATGTTGAAGATCCCTTGTCTTCTCACTAGGAAAGCAACCCTCCCATCCTGAGAACAAACCTCTGAGCGATGGATAGGAGAACGGACCTCTACTCTCATAAAGTACATCAGCACCCAATATGATCTGAGAAGGTCGTCGCACAGTGAAAGAAGTGGCATCCCATTGACCCCATGTAAGACCTTGAATCTACAGAATCCAGAATTTGGGGCTTTGTTATCAAGCAAATCAGAGCTCTATCTCAACTCTCAGCTGAAACACAAACAGTTTGCATCTCTGATCGAATTCTAGTATCCATATCAGAAGCATGTGTGCTAAAATCTCAAAGAGTTAGAAGCATACCACACATTCTACTTGGTTTAAATTGCATGTCCTCTTCATGTTCTCTAAAACCTTGTGCACATCCCAGCCAACCCAAAAATCACTTCTTGCCACAGAACAGCACTGACTTGATGACAACCACAAACATGCTGCGGCATAGGCAAGAACATATACCTGAGGTTGATCATCACTGTCTGTCAAGATCACCAAAGCTCCAACTTTTGCTGCCACTATTCCAGGCAATGCAGTCCCTGCACCCAACTGCTAATCACACATCAGACTCTGTAATTTAGGTCCACGTTCCCCTCCACATCACAACCATTTCACAGAGAAAATGTAGGGTTTACAATGTGTTCCAGGTTCCTCTTTATCAGGGGGATTACTGCTAGCTAGGCTGCAATTGTGCAAGAAGTCTACTGAGAAAAAACTCATAAACAGCAAAAAGGAGACAATGATGAGCAGAGAGAGAATCAAAAGAGCAGGAGTCTGCAATTCAGGAGGGGGGGAAGTTTTTGCAACCAAACCTCAAGCACAAAAGCTCCATGAAACCGTTCCCAATTCTGCCAAACGTACTCAGCCAACACAATGCTGCATGGCCACACATATAGACCATAATCCTTTTGCATCACCTGCAGCCCCAATGAACGAGCTGAGCTGTGGCTTGTATACCTGGTTTTTCTCTAGCTGCCATTGGGAAGAAGCTCGGGCTTTCTTTTCCACTAGCTCAAACCTGGGTGTAATTGCAATGCTGCTCAATGAGATGGCTTCCACAAGATCTACTCTGAGGTCATGATCATGGGTTTGCATGTGCTGCTTCCCACACATTTCTGGAGACATTTCATTTGTAGTCTCTCCTCTGAATGTGACAGATGTGTGGGGGAGGGGAAGGACTGGATTCAGCAGCCTTGCAAGCATGCAGATAAGCGAATTCAACTTGTGAATTCTTAGCAACTGAAAAAAGAATGTGCATAACAACTCTTGCAGATGCTATAGTGAGGCAATTGTTGCAGATACAAAAGAAAATGAATTCGTCTGCACTTGTTCCATTGCTGTCAAGCTCAATGTTCCTTCAAAGATGTATTCAAAGCAAGCGGCACCCCACCCACATTGCAGGTAGATACAAAAGCAGCAATGCTGCTGCCAAGGAACAGTAGTAGGACAGAAATTTTACTTCGCAAATGGAGACAGAGAGACGATCAGAACCATGGGAGGAAGAGGAGGAGGAGCGTCGAAACTGATGCTCGGAAACTGTCATCATCTCCTCCCTCTCTCTCTTTTTCTTCTTCTTCTTCTTCTGCTCCTCTTCTGCCACCGCCATTTCCATCTGCATCTTCACTCAGAAAGCAACCCACAAACCAAGAATTTTTTTTCTTCCCTCCGCAAGCTCCAAGATTCTAAACCAAGTAACACACCCCTGATGATGACCAGACACAAGACCCAGCTCGCAAATTAGGTCAAGTCTCGACTTTGGACACATGGGTCTCTTTCATTCTGGACACGATCGACCCACCACAGACCGCTTTTGATCCAGGAACCCAATTCTGCTGCAATCGAGAATCCCTCGCGGTGGGTGAAAGAAAATCGCAGGTGGGATGAAATTTCACAACCCACCCACAAGCACTTCTTCTTCCTCTTCGCTTCCTTGAGGGCGTCAGGATGATGATGTGTCCTCATAAAAAGGCAAAGCTTCTTCGCTGATCGCAGATTTGGACCCTTTGGTGAAAAGGCTTGGACGGTTTCTCTCTCTCTCTCTAAAAGATGCTACTTTCCAGAGACGGCAAAATCAATTCTTTGTCGCAAGGCATAATGGGGGCCCAAGGTCTTTGTAAGTGGTAGGTCTTCTTCTTCCTTCTCTTGCTCTACTTCTTTTCTCTCTTTCTTTGAATCCTTGGTTTGCCTCTTTGATAGTTTGTTCTGTTTTTCCTCCTGTGTGTGTGTTTCTGACCTGTTGTTGATTCATTAAGAAATCGGCTTTGCTTTGCTTTGCTTTGCTCTCTTCCGCGTGTTTTTGATGGTAGCGTTCGTTAGTGCTTTTTGAGCTTATGTTGCTTTCTCTTCCGATCAAGGTCGGTGTTCCCTTGCTGCTAGGGTTGAGACTGGAGACATGGGCCAAGAGTCTGAGTGCTTGCTGTGGTTTCTGATCAGTTGAGTATCAAAGCATTTGGGGGGGCAAGAGCTCAGTTTTTCTTCAAAGCTGGTTTTTCTGGGGATGATGAAGTTGTGTGTTTTGTTAGCGGGGTTTCTGAGATGCAAAATCAAGCACTCATGATAGACCGGAAGTTTTGTGTTGCTCCTGCAGCTGTTGCTGTTGCCCTCAGGTTTCCATCCCAAGTGTGTACCCAAAGCTGTGGTGTTAAGGGTTCAATCAAAGCAGTGCCAACAAGCTGGAAGCTTTGACTGTATACAGTCTGTATTAGTCCTTTGGCTAAGGATTTGGAAAGGGGTGCACAGATGGTGGTATAAGCTTGGAATTCTCCACAAATCTGTTATAGTAGAAGCTGGAGTTTGGTGGTGCCAATCTGGTACAGAAGCTGGAGTATGATGATGTAATTTGGTGTTGACATATTCTTTCCAGCCACAGTGACACGATCAGATTCAATGACAGTACGGTGTGGATTGATGTCTGCAAGGATTAGAAGCAGTGCAGAGGATGGATCAGGATGTTTTGAGTTACTGGAATTGCCAGCAGATACTCTCACAAGTGTGCTTCAGAAGCTCACGTATGAGGATTTGGTTAGGGTGGGTACAACATGCCGCACACTGCGGCAATTGGTGGATGATGACATGATGTGGATTGGTTTTTGCAAGCACTGGGAGAGGCAATTGGATATAACAACATGGCATCCAAGGATGAAGTCTGCAAAATCCCTATTCCGGCTGCTCAGGTCCTTTGATAAATTGGTGGGGTCATGGCAAGCCAAGCATCAGGGTCCTCGTGGAGGTCTTCTCTATATCACTTGGGTAGATCCCTCAACTTCATCAAAAGAGAAGAACATTGTAGTCCAGATAATGGGACTGTTTTTAGCTGCTGTTTTGTGTCTGATTTCTGGAACCAATTTGTGTCTCTGCACTTTTCACTTGGCTGTTGCTACAAGTCATAATTGTAGCTCAAATCTTAGTGTAATTTTATCTAGTGGGGTTGAATGGTAGAAGAGTTGATATTTTCCTGGGTGGTTGCAGGGTGATGTATCCTTGGAAGCACTAAGAGTCTTGCCTCTAGCTGCAGGTACACTTTACAACTTTTACCTTGCAATTGTGTTTTAGGTCTCAATCTCCTGCACACATTCATCTTGGTAGGCTTTATATGCTGTTTCTGGCTTTTCTCATGTGTTGTTTGAGTGACAGTAGTAAAGAAACAATATCAAAGCCTTTTTTTTGCTTGTGGCATTTGTGTTGGTCATAGTGATCACGTCACTGATTATCTACCCTGATTTTGAATAGGGGATCTGAAGTTTGTGCCACTTTTCCAAGTGGTTGGGATGCTTGATGGAACTTCAAGGGTGGAGTTGCTTACCATGCGTGGTCTGGGGAATCACTGGGAAGTTTGGCTACCTGGAGCTGTGGTTTGGTCCCCTACCACAGCCAATGAATTTCACTTGGAAAGATTTGAGCGTGGTCATGAACTCCACAGACCTGCAGTAAGTGCTTCAATGCAGACTGTCTTCTTCTTTGCTTATATATCTCCACGCCTCTCTTCTCTAACTGGCAAAGAGAACGTAAGATAATTGCAGGAGGAAAAATCTAAAATTGTCATTCCCTGGGAGTTGAGGCACTTCTTCTCAATGGGTGAATTAACTCAGAGCAAAGGTGATAACACTTTTCTGTTGACAAGCTTTTGTGGAAGTGTATTCATTTTTATGTTGGGTTGACACTTCAGCTATGTGACAGCTCATTTAGTTGCAGTTTTGGTATTTTCTCTTGTTGGCATTTGAGCCAGATTGACCTGTAACTGCCAATTTTTGTTGAATCAGGCAGCAGAAAACAAGAATGATGTCACCAGGAGGCTCCAGGGTGATGATAGTGAAAGAGAGGTGGATGGAGTGAATGGAGCAGTGATCTGGCCTGGTAGGAACATTATGGGTATGATGATTGTTGATGAACAGCAAAACCACATGATGCGCTTACTGCAGATGCAGCAAAGGCTGACAGTTCATAACTTGGCTTTACGATCTGAACCTGCCATAAATTCAAGGTCGTTGCCTGGTCATACCATGTCTGAATATGGCCAAGTAAGGGTTTTCTCCTTGCAAAATGATTTCAGATGTTTCAAGCATTTTATGAACACCAACATGAGAGAAAATGTGGGTTGTTTGGGGGATTTGTTGAAGTGCGTGGGAGTTTTCACCCACTAGAAAAGGGATTCACAGCAATCAGCAGAGTGGAAATGTAAATTTGCAGGAGGCTCATTGGCATCTGATGATATATTTTACTACTTTGCTTTTTTGACAAAGTGAGTTCATTTAGGTTTCTATATGTTTGATGTGAGCTTTCAAGGTGACCCATGTAGTGTTGCCTTCTGAGCAATTTGGTGTGTTAATGGGCAACCCAATTTTGGCATGCAGCAGCTGCCAACAAGAAGACGAAGGACCTTGCAGTATCTATTGGGTCTTGATCATTTCAGAACCCACCCATCTGCAGATGCTGGTATTCTCCACTTCCTATCTTAATCACAGCAAGTCACCTGAATGTGCTATTGCTCTCATTTGAGATTAGGAGCCTGTCTGTGCTAGTTATACAGAAGAGAGTTCAGCTCCAGCTGGAGAGCTCAAAGTTTTAGATGGAGAATTCATTGCTCTGTTAGCATATGAAGAGAGTATGGTGAAGATAGTTGTTAAATGAGCTGCATCATTTGGCTGCAATTGACAACTTGAATGGTGGCTGGTTTAGGAGGCACTAGTGATTGCAGCCAGCAAGGAGCACAGGTATGCAGATCTGCTTATGCCAAACTTTCTGGCATTGATGCACAACCTGGGCAGGAGCTCAGAGGCTTGTGGAGTGCACTTTATGGTCCACATGGCCTTGAAATTGTTACTGTTTCCTACACCAAAGACAACATAGTTGCGACCAAGATATTAGGTAGTGTTTCTCTATTCTTCTGTGTTATTTGGTCCATTTGCTCTTTGATCTAACCTGATCAATTGGACCATGATCTCCTTTTCCTCTTTTATCTCTCTCTCTGCCTCTGTTTATAAAGCTGTAAATAGTCAGACAAATTCAGGCTGTCAACTAATTTTCAACAGACCCTTCATCGAACCCCACAAGGCTGTTGCGCCATGTGTATAAGATTTGCATGGAATGGACAAGTGCAGCAGTTGGGTCGAGCTCTGTATTTCATGTTCTTTAGTGAAAGCATCAAGGCCGAGTGGTTGGGACTCATGATTGCCTTGCAAATGGCTGTGGGTTCAATTCACCACTGGGCACTGCTAGATGTTGGCCTTGCTAGATGTTACCTACTATGTGGGCTATAGCAGGCATCATTGGACCAACTAGTCAAGGGCCCTGTGTGTATCAACAGTTTGTGCTAAATTTCTGTATCTAAATGCAGGTGATCCAAATGTCCCTGCTGGAGAAGTGACATTCCGTGCAATGCTCTCAACAGAAACCTCTGAAGTTCCTGTGGCCTTGCAAGATGTGCTAGCCTCACTAACCACAGGAACCCATGACATGAACCAGCTGGAGAAAGTGTAAGAGTATTTTTACACCAATCTCTACTTCTTGGTTTTTTAGATAATGCAAGGAGCTAGCTCTTTAGTAACACCCTTGGTGTAGTGATGGATTGCTCCCCAGTTGTTCATCAATTGATGACTGTCTTTAATCTCTGATAGTTAGCTAATCCCATGTTAACATTTTTGCAGGTACCAGGGGTTTGGACACATTGCAAATTACAACTTTTGTAATCCTCGCTGGGTGCCAGGTCATCTCCTGGTAGACTGCACAGGCCGCATGTCATTTCTGTGGGAAGATAGTATAGTCATTCAGTTCCACCGGCTTGATTTGCCATCTCTTTATACTGCTCAGAGAAGAGCTTATGCATCCTTTCAGGCCAAGGAAGAGCACCAAGTTGTTTCCTAGCAATAGAGCTCTGCACTTACATCTTCACTTGTGGCTGCTATGCTACATGTTTACGCTTACAAGTAGAACTATGGTTTTTACACACCTGGTTGTTCTATAACTGTGAAGCTTTTTTCATTTGGTGACACAATGGTTGGAAACAAGGTGTTTACTGACCTGGAAGCCAGTCTGTGAATATCAAGAATCTTCAATCAAATTCTTTCCCAAGTATCAAGTGTTGAATGGACGCTGCATGTAAATTTGTGCCCAATCACTGCTCCGGGAAGATGGTACACCAGCAGTAGGTCTTCTCTCCCACATTGCTGACAAGTACTGGGGTCTGTATTTGAACTGAGGGACATGGTTGCAGTCCTGAATGGTGGAGGTTGACAGGGCAAGTACCACATCATGCAGCACCATTGAAAGGATGTCAACAAAATTTGTGCAATGAATATTAATGGTTGCATGGTGGTCACCAGTGGTGTGCTTAAAGGATATGTTCAGGGTGCAGGAGGCCCCAACCACTACCCTACATATAGGCCTCTTTGTCTTTCAGGCATAGATGCTTGCATATATAGGGACATGCTAAAATGAAATAAAAGCTCTTTCCTTCAGAAGCTTGTTGCAGCTTGAATGAGGATACTCTTGACTTTTTTGATTAGTGATGTCTCTTGAGTGCAAGCCAACATCACGTCTGAGTCTTCCCATTGCTTCTGGAAAGGCAACAGAAACTCAGGACGCAGATTGTGTATAATGGTTTGCCCAAGTTTTTGGGAAGATTATTATATGCTTATCTACACCCACTGTTGGGA
>Ga0116231_10001568_pt1 | contig 46946 bp, 37 predicted proteins | sample S1TSphgellanicum_2_FD_89695 | JGI IMG/M metagenome (GOLD analysis project Ga0116231, IMG submission 89695) | Host-associated microbial communities from peat moss isolated from Minnesota, USA - S1T2_Fd - Sphagnum magellanicum MG | ecosystem: Host-associated > Plants > Peat moss > Unclassified...
CCCCCCCCCCCCCCCCCAATCCCCCAATCCCCCAATCGAGCAGTATCCGGCGCCCTTTCTGGGGCTGATAGTGCATCCCCGCAAAGAACCGTGTGGTTCTGCTGCAGGGTTTCACTTTTTGACCGTAGAAGTTATTCAAATAGAGAAGAAAACTCCTAATTCTCAGATCCTGAAACTGCGGCAGTGGTTGGTAGCATGTTCTGTATCTGGATGTTCAATTTTCGAATTCGGTGAACTGGTCCAGAACGTAATTTATTAAGAAATTTAAAAGAACAATATTAAGTTCTTTTGCAGAATAAAAAGAACATGTAGAACCATGCTTCAGGGTTTTATGCAGAACCATGCAGGGGCCCAAAAACATGTGCAAGAAAACAAGAAAAACAGTAGAACCATGCTGCAGGGTTTTATGCAGAACCATGCAGGGGCCAAAAAACATGTGCAAGAAGACAAGAAAAACAGGGGCTGGACATGCTCAACAGGGGGTATTTAGCGTCTCACGAAAGGAACAGGGCAAACTCAGTTTAGCACCAAATTTGCTGCTGAACTGAGTTTCATGCCACAAAAAAAATGATTGTAAGAAAGGAAACACAAAAAACCCAAAAAAAATGTTAAAAAATTTATATATATATAAGTAAAAACCATGATTTGTGAGAATGACTTGTGAAAACCGCCCCTGAAAACTGATGGTTCAAAATTTTGTGAGAACCCTTAATGCTGAAAGCCACCTGGATTTTTTCTGAAATTCTGAAAACTTGGGCGATTCTTAGAACCTGCCACAAAAATTGAAATCCACAATTCATACGAAACAAGTGAGAACCGCCCAACACTGGTTGAAACAACCGCCCAACACTTGTCTAATCCATGCAATATGGGATTTCTTTATCGAATTGCTAAAACTTTGTGAGAAAAGAAATTGCTCAGTTCTTTTCCACTACAAACCGTGTAGAGTGTTTTAGGTGCTTGACTTTGAAGCATAGATGAATTAGAAAATCCACAGCACCTTTGCCAAGGTAAATTTTTAATTTGGCCTAGAGGGCTTTGTTGCTGGGATATGGAGTCCCCTCCTATCACGAGACTATAAAATAGGTACCGACAGACCTATTACACAAATAATAGCTTGTTGAAGTACTATGTTATTTGTTAAGTTACTGGAGTAGGAGCAGCTATTCTACAGGGAACAATTCAGTGACAATTTTAATTTTGTATATTGAGAAATCATGAAAGGTTCTAGTTGGTTAATTCAAGAGGATCCTCAAAGTTTCAGAGTATTATGACAAAGCTAGTCCAAGGTCCACACAAGCTGGGTCATTTTTACACAAAGTTTTTGTTTTTGGTCATGTATCCTGAAGGCCAAAATGACCAATGAATCAAATTGGAACACATCTCAAAAGCCAATAATTTAAATTTTGGAGGCATCCACAAACATAACCAAAAAAACATCATGCCTCCAAAACCTCAAATTATTTCTTATCATCATCAATGATAGATATTAATATTGCTTTATTCATAGATTAGCATAAGATGTTGTCTTGCTAAACTCAGGTGAGCTATGTTCCTTTTGCAAATTTGAAGGTTGTTCAATTTTAGCCCTTGACAAAAAGGGGGCATGAATTAGGGCAATTTGCATCATTTTGTCATTCATGATTCGATGTAAGTTTTACATTCTTTTGTTTCAGTGTTTTTGAAAATTTTCAATGTTTTATTTGCTTAAATTTCACTAATCACATGTGTTTGAAAGGTTTGTAAGAATATGGGATGACCAATGTTTTTTGGTGAATTTGTGATATAGCCACAATGAGAGTGATTCATAGGAAGATTTAGCCAAAGTTGGCTACAAGCTACATATGAAATTGAACTGTTTTAAACATCTTTCGGTATTTTTAGTTACATACTTGAACCATGTATTGAAATATGGTGATTTTGTTGAAATTTTGATCGAATTATGTCTATTGAAGATCTGAAAAAGGCACTCGATTTAAGCACTTTTAACTTTTTAGATATCTTTTTGGCTATCTCCAATTGACTTTAGAGTGGGAATCGGAACTGGGAACTAACCTCCAGCTAGAATTCGACCTAGAACTAACCCAAATACTGGGTTTACATAGGTTTTCGTTTTTCTGTGTTGAGAAAAATTAGGTTTTTAATTCAAAAAGTTGATTTGCAACCTTAAACATGTTCTTAGTGTGAGAAAGAAATTCAGGTACTTTTTTTCTGAATAATGAAATTGAGGGTTGGGTGGGGTGGCGATGGCATTGAGCATACAATTGTTAGGGGTGGTTTACATTAGACTACTTGGGCTTGGGACCACAAAAATTTAAATCTCTCATTGGTCCAAAGCGAGAAGGGTAGTCAATTTGGGTTTTACACTAGCATAATTTGAAACTTGTCTAGGACCAAGCAAATGGCCTTGCACGAATAAAACTTTGGTCCAGAAAGTCAGTTCCCTTGCCAACTTGGTTGGAGTTTTCAATTTGTCTCCTTTTTTTTTTAGAAACTTGTTCCTAAAACAACCCCAACCTCCAAGTCCCTTTTTTCCCAGGTAATCTCTTTCTCCCCGGGAAACTTGCTACAGGTTTAGGTATATCAGCGGTTGTATTAGTACCGTAGGCGTGAAGGCAAATTGTGGAAGGGCTGGGTTTGAAAGATGTATCCTTGGGGGGTGTGGGGTGGGGGGGGGTTCCAGAGCGGTGCATCAAGTACGCGTCAGACTGGAGTTATGCTGCAACTGTAGCAGACGACTTGTATTGTTTTGTACTGACAACAATATGATGCTCAAGATTACACAAGATTGAATTCAGTCTGGAAATAAGTGATGTGGCCAAACGTACATGTGAAGACTAGTCATGGGGACCAGCAAGCTCTAATCTAGTAGAGTTGGCGGTTATTAGAAACACGAACAGACCTCTGACGATTATCAGGTAGGCTCTGGCTTGAGTGACCCAGCACCCATGAATGCAGCATCCCAAAAATCCCGTTCTGGATTTTTTGATGGGAACCTGACGGTGTGTGAGTTTGCGGGGAGTTAAGGAATTTTTTTCCTTCCCCCTCTTCCTGCCCCCAAGAAGTTTTCAGCCCCTTCTTCCAAGCTACCCATCGCCCTCTACCTACCTCCCCCTATCTACCTACCTACCTCCTTCCTACCTCCTTCCCTCCTACCTACCCCCATTCCCCGTCCCCATTCCCACCCTCTTGTCACCTCCATTGCACTACTACCATCGTTAATGTGTTTTTACTCCTCGCACTTGGTGCTTTTGCTCCTTTTGTTTTTGTTCTTGCTTCGGGTGCTCCTTCTCCAATTTATTTTCACTCCAATTATTGGTGCTCTTGCTGCTATTGCTTTTCATTCTCACTTTTGATGTTCCTAATGTTCTTACTCTTGTTGTTTTTCGCTCTCACTCCTAGTGCTCTTACTCCTATTACTTTTCACTTTCACTCCTGTTGCTCCTATTCCTGTTGCGCTTTGCTTTCACTCCTAGTGCACCTCATTTTTACTTATGGTGTTTTTGCTTTTGTTGTTCCTCGCTCTTGCTCCTAGTGTTTTTTGCTCTTGCTCTTGGTGTTTTTCGCTCTCACTCCTAGTGCTTTTAATTATTAGTCCTCGCTCCTTGCTTTCAATCTTAGTAATCTTGGTTTTGCCATCGCCCCCCCCCCCCTCCTTTTCTCCTTGTTTTACCACTGTCTTCCCTCTCTCCTAGTTTTGTTACCATTGCCACCTTGTTTCCTTATTCTACCATTGCTGCCCCTCTCTTCTCATTTCACTACCATCGCCCCCCTTTCTCCTTGTTTTACCATTGCCCCACCCTTCCCTAGTTCTATTGGCATCTCCCTCCCTCTCTTGGTGCTACCATCACCTTCTTGGCAACACCTCTTTCTTTCCTAGTCCTATTGCTATTGCCTTCCATCTCTCCTAGTTCTTCCATCACCTTAAACCTTAAAACCTTCCTAGTAGCACTTTCTCCTACTACTGTTGTCTGCCTTTTTTTTTTGGGTCTTCACCTCTCTCCTTGTGTTGTTTCCTACCTCCTTATGTAGTTAAGTTTTTTGGGTTATTGTTTGGTACATTAGGTTGTTTAGTTGAAGATGGCCCCTTTCACAAAGTTGAAAAGGATGCAAGTTCCATGCATTGAACCTTTAGTCATTGATGTTAGCAACAAGGTTGATGATTCAACAAATGCACTAATTGTGGTGGTTGAAGGTCAAGATTTTCCAAATGAAGCAGTGATTCCTAATGCATCAATTGATCCTTCAAGATTAATGGTTGAAGTTGAAGATTTTCAAAGTGTAGAACATTAGCAGAAAACCCCTCTTTTTCAACCGAAATATTTTCAACTACAAGTCATTTTCAACTACATTTCAATTGGAATTTTTTTATTATTTAATTAAATAATTTGGTGATACTAAGTAAGTTGAAACGTCAACTCTTTTGGTAGGTAGTTGAACCTGAATATCAATTAAAAAGATAGTCACAAAATTTTATTTATATCCACAGGTGTTCCAATTGAATTATTATTGGGATTTCAATTAGGAAAATGACGACATTTCAAAAATGAGTCCCATGTCCAATTATTTTGGTCGATCACAAACATAAGCATGGATGATAAATGCCAATTGGACAAATGAAATACAGTTTTGGACTAATGTATTAGTTACAATTTTGCCACAACTATCTTTCAATTATAAAAACTATTTGTAAATATAGTAGGTCATACCTATATTAGGTACCTATTAATTAATAATAAGTAAATACCTACCCAATTACTTACCTATTAGTAATTAGGTATTTAATTAGTGTGTACTTAAAGCATTAAGTAATTAAGTTTTTAATAGGTAATTGATAAGTAATTATTAACTTGGTAGGTCTAACTTTTAATTAATTAATAGGTACATACTTACTAACTACCAACATATATATGTTATTATATCTCACCTAAATTAGTATAACTTAGGTATATATTATTATTATGTATAAATTATAAATTATTATCAATATTAATCATATTATCAACCAATATTCACTAATATAATTATATTTTATAATCAAAATTATTTATATAAATGTTCAGATTTCATTATAGATATGATTTACATTAGCATTAATGTATATTAATATTATAATTGATTGTATGTATTAATTTTTATAAATATTTATTATTATTATTATTATTATTATTATTATGCACAATATTAATCGTGATATTTACAATTAATGTTTAGCAAGATATTGTAAAATAAATATTTATTTTTGAATATCAAACTTATGTATTATTTATTTGATTATGACCATCAATTATATAATTAATTATAAATAAAAACTTAAATTATATTATAATATTATTTGAAATTTTTAATTAATAAAATTATAGTTAATATCTAGAAATATAATAGTATAATAATATCAATAGTTATTATTATTATTATAAATATTTGATAATGATGACAATAGGTTTTTATATTTGTTAGATATTTTTATGTTTAATATTTAGTATAACTAGTAGGTGGATTAGTTTAATATAACATAACTAATGGATAGGGTAAACATTCCTATCACCAAACCTTTCCCAAATTTTTGAAGTTTTTTGTTTTTGTTTTTTGGAAAACATTTCATGACCATGGGTGAACCAAGTGAAAATTTACAATATTTCTTGAAACTCCAAAAACAAAGAAGCAAGAAGAGGCTGAGCTTGTTCAAAGAGAAAAAACACATTTAGACCCCCTTACTTTCAAATTTCATTTCTTCCTCATTTCTTTTTTGTTTTAAACAATTTAAAAAGCTATGGAAGCGATATTTGAAGCTCTAAAAACCTTTTTGACGTGCAAAGATAATAAAATGATGTCCAAAGATCTTAAGTTCCAAAATGCAAACTCGTCATATATGCCAACCCACATCCCCATGACCCCCTTCACTTGGAGAACACATATCTTGCTCAAACCTTCATCAATTTTGATTGTTGCATTAAATGCACCATCTAAAACTTTACAAAACCTTTGAAATAAATAAAATGACATTCAAAGATCTTAAGCTCCAAAATGTAAATTGGTCATATGTGGCAACCCACATCATGCCGATGACCACTTTCATTTGGAGAAGGCATAACTTGTTGAAACCTTTATTGATTTCAGCGATTTTTGTTGCATTGGATGCACCATCTAAAGTCTTACAAAATATTTTTGAAGTGTAAAGACAATAGAATGAAATTCAAAGATCTTAAGCTCCAAAATGCAAATTGGTCATATGTGCCAACCCACATCATGCCCATGACTCCCTTCACTTGGAGAAGGCATATCTTGCTCAAATCTTCATTGATTTGAACGATTTTTGTTGCATTAAATGCACCAAGTAAAGGGTTTCAAAAAAAAAATTAGCTTCAAAAACAACAGAACAATGTACAAAGATTTATAAGTCTTTATCCTTAAATTATCAACATGTGTATCCTACTAATTGCAACTAAGATGTAATTAAAATGTTTGACCCATATTTTCGTGAATGTGAACTAGAGGTAATGGCTTATTATGATGCAAAACCGTATGACCATTGGACTTCTAATCCCACTTTTCACACATTCAAAAATTATTTATACTTTATTTGTGATTTTTCCACTAAAAAGTGCATTAAAATGCATACATGCAATATCACTAAACATCAAGAGCTGTTGAGGTATCAGCAAATTTGTGTGCAACCATCTGTTCATACTAATCTTTCTTCCATTTGACAAAACAACCCATGTTGTTTTCCACCCAGTTGAGGATTGTGCCTAGATGCAAGGTTTCATAACCCTTAATTAAACAATTTGTGTGAAAAATTGGCACATACCACTTTGAGGAATGATGTCACATGGATGCAAAGTGCAACCCCACCTTCTATACACTCCTTCATGATGTCTTGCATGGTCTCCTTTAATTGGTCCATTACTCGTTCCATAGGAGCATTTGATGCTTGGGCCTCAGGCACCTTCACATCATCAAAGGTTGAGATGTCATCACCTAAAAAAATAAGCCCACCAATATTGACAACCCCCTCCCCATTAGTAACTTGTTCCAACCTTTCATCATCACGAATGCATTGGAATTGTTATCCAACAAATGAAGGTTTGCAAACATGGCTTTGAATCCTCCTCAATCAGTGTTGTACCATGTCCCACAATAGTAAAGGATGACTCTACAATGACATATGTGTAAGCTAAAATAAATTGCAATTTGGTGCTTACATAAATTTCCACACAATGCCCACTCACATGTGCACTTGACATATTGTTTAAATGGGTGTTTAACTTCATACATGTGGTTGGGAGTCCCTTCGCTCATCACCACCCAAACACCCCCGGATTCCAATGACAACCACTTCACATTGGCATTTAAAATCAACAATGCCTTTTCCACACTTGCCTTTGTGATGTGCTCCAAAACTTTGTTATTTATGAATCTCTGTTTTTTCATTTCAGATGTGTGCATATAATGCCAAGCCACAATGGTTGTTAGCTACCACACCAATTAGTCAATTTGTTGACCTCTAAGCCTTTTTGTCTTAAGGGAAAACCATCGCTTCAATGCACTGTGGTAGGACTCAATCAATGCTTGTGTATCTTGGCTGGAATGTAGCACATGTTGAAGTCCAACCATCCACAAATCTAAAACCAAAACACCAATGACATATTTAAGTAAGTAAATCTAGAACATTATGGACTCAACTATGAACAAAAAATAATAATGACATGGATAACTAAATACATGATGAACACTTACCAAGGGAGTTCATTCATAATAAAAGGAACCAAATCACTTGTTGATTGTAGTGAAAACTACACTTCTAAACTATTTTGAAAAATGACCAATAATTATATATATTTACTTGGGTGGCTAATAAATATGAAAATGAAGTGATGGTTATTATTTGATGTAATCAATACTTGTATCTGAATAGTTGCAATTATCTTCATTTGGGCATTATAGGTGGCTTGCATGAACAATTTTAAAGGAAATGCAATACCTGCATTTTTTTATTTGAACATTGTGATGGGCAAATGGGGGGTCAATCATACTAATACCAGGCAAGTAAGTATAGTTGGGTGGTGTATTTGGGGTGGCTAGTAGGTATGAAAGTGGAAGGATGACACAATCATTTACATGATGAAATGCAATACCTTCCTCGAATTTTGTCCTTTGATGGCGCCACATGGATTACAATACCCACATCTAGTTTCATCAACATTTCCTCACACTTGTGTGGTGTGTAGGACGTTGGTAGGTGTGTAGGGGTAGATGGGTAGGTAGGTATATGAATGTCACTTGGTAAGTAGATGGGTGGGTAGGTAAGTAGGTGGGGATGAGACTAGGTCATTTGAAATATGTAGGTGAAAAGGTAAGTGAGGAAAAAAAAAACTAAGGTTGGTGGTTGGGAGGTAGGCTAATGGGTGGGAAGGTGTGGTCTTGATGTGGTTAGGTGGGTTCAAAAAAACATCCCAACATTTTTTTTGGGGAAGTCCAGGGATTGAAACAACGGAAAAAATAAATCAAATTATCTTACCCATCTTGGCCCAAGTTGGTTAACACAGCGATAGGAAAGGATAGAAAATCAACATCCATCCATTGGACTATCCATCCAAATGGTGTGTTCTTGGGTGTTAGTCCAATAGATGAAATAAAATGAAATAAAATCATCTTGGATGAAGACTTAATGAATGGGCATATCAAGTGTCGAATTTTTAAAATGACAAGAGAAGGATAACCTGAATGTTTTTGGACTTCTGGATTTTAGGAGTTTTTCTATGTGTTGTCTATTGCAATTTAATTAAGTCAGGATCTTTTTAGAAGAGATCCAATATATCAAATTAATACAAGAGATGGGGGTGCAAACATGGATCGGGAGAAAGAGCATTTGAAGCCCAACCCTACCCAACCCTACCCAACCTATTCATGATAGAACTTGTTTTAGAAAATACTGCTACAAACCAAGATAACCCCATTAATTGTCAAGAGAAAATACCAAGGGGTGAAGAAGTAGATGATTTTCGGATTCTTAAGAAAAGAAGGCGACTTCCTATAAACAAGATCACATGTTGGGAGTTGGTGGTAGAAGTTCAAACGATGGTAGATGTTGAGTTGGTTTGTGAAACAACGGTGACCACTGATGATGACAATGTTGGTGAAGGTGGTGAGCAAAAGTGGAGGGATATCTAGAATGATATGAATTGTTTGCAATACATACAAATTGCATAAACACCTTCTAGTGACACGGAAGAAGAAATTTTGTGGATCAAAAAGCAAGCACAAAACTATGTTTGGAAGGGACTAGATTAATTATGTTTCTAGGACATGATGGTGCTTAAGCCTAATGAGAAGAAGGACATTGTTTTGGAAATGCATATGGAGATTGGGCATTTTGGAGAACAATGAACATTTGCTGAGATCTATACACGTAATTATTGGCGATAATAAAATTGAACAAGTTAGGGCCATTGTCAAAGCTTGTAAGGAATGTCAACTAGTTAGACAAACGGGAAGTATTAGGTCAAATGTAGAAGACCTAAAAAATATTCCAATATGTGATCTATTTTATAAAGTGGCATTTGATACTACAAGACCACTACCAAAACCAACAAGGGAAACAAGTATATTCTTGTTGCCATTGACCACTATTCTAAATGGTGTGAAACAAAAGCTATACCGAATCACACTATAGCCACCGCCACTAGATTTTTGGAAAAATATATCATTTACAGATATGGAATGCCTAACTTTATTCTTACTAACAATGGTGGTGAATGGTCTATTGAATTTGACAATCTACACAAGGTTTATAACATTCACCATCAATACACAATGCCATAATGGCCTAGGTGTAATAAGATGGCTGAAAGGCTAATTAAAACCATCAAATAGATGATGTCTATGATGTCCACTTTTCATAAAAATGTAAACAATTGGGATGTGCAATTACCTAAGGTGCTATTTGGTTACAAATGTGGGATCCAAACAATGACAAGGTTTTTTCCTTTTATGGTGCTGACTAAGCATATTCCTAGACTAAAAACTGACAATCAGTTTTGCATGTTGACTCAAACATTTAATGAGGATATAAACTTTAGGCAATTGACTAAACAAATGATTTCCAAAAGTGCAATTCATTTTTGAGTTACATAAGTTAGTATTAAGCAATAATGCATAGGCTACAACACAAAAAGACGTATGCATTACGAAAAAGGAAACAAATGTTTCTTTCTTTTCAAGCTAGGAATGACTTGGTGAAGATGAAAAAACTAGGTAAGAAAAAGGCTTTAACAGGAAGTTGGGAAGGACCTTATTTGTTTGTGGGATATGTGGATGAGCAAGGGGGTTTGGAGTAGGATGATGGTAGAAGAAAATGTATCATCAAGGGTAAGATGAACAACAATGGGAGTGTCTTAAAAGAGATTTGCAATTGTATTACTTGGAAGCACCATTAACAATAGTTGTGGGGACTTAGCTAAATCTATAAGGAAGCTACTACATATGTGGGATGAAAAGAGGTGAAATAAAATCATTTCGGATGGAGACCTAATGAATGGGCATATTAGGTGCCGAATTTTAAAAATGATAAGAGAAGGATTAATTGAGTGTCTTTGGACTTGTGGATTTTGGGAATTTTTTGGTGTGTTGTCTATTACAATTTATTTAAGCTAGGAGCTGTGGTCTGTGCTTACTTTGCGAAGAGTTAGAGCGGCAAAGTTGGTGAAGGTTGTTTGGAACTCTTCACGATTTTGGAAATGGTGGGCTTTGCAAAGGACGGTAGTGAATAAGAAGAACAGGTTGTTGAAAGCTAATTAGTGTCTTTCATTTTTTTGTGTGTGGTGAAGTTTGTGATTTGTGAAATGGTGAATAGGAGGAATGCCCTAAACCATAATGCTTTTGTGTATCCGAACTCTAGGTTTTCTTTCACTATGTTTTGGAGTAGGGATTTAGAATAGAAGTATTAGAGAAAATGAATAAAGAATGTAGAGATGTTGGAATTGATGAAACTCCCTAAGGGACAATGTTGGCTAGTCTAAAAGGATACTGGTTTGTGGGGATTATGTTGGTCTTTCAAAAAGTTGAAACCATTTCTTAAGAATTTTAGAAAAGTTCATGTCATTTTTTTGGGAGAGAGGGTTTTGTGTTGTGGTGGGATTCACTTTCCTACTATCACATGTTTAAGAGAGTTGGTGGGAAAAGCTTCTGTGGAATTTCAATTGGGCAGTTATCTAGAAAGCTGAAACCCTAATTTTGAGAACTTTAGGGAATTGGTGTAGTTGGGGATGCCATCCTTTCTCTATTACATTTCTGGGTAAGTTGTAGGGAAAAGTTCCTTGGGTTTGTGTTGTGAAAATCGGTTTTATGTAAGACCATGATGGCCTAATGAGAGAGTCCAGATAATGTCGATCCAACAATTTTTACAAAAATATTTCTATATAAAAGTTAGTTTTGTAGAAGTATAAGACACTTAGTGAAACCATATAATTGTACTTCAATAATTGTAATGGTTAGAAGTGGTTTAAAGATAAAATTTGTGGTAAGGAAGTAGGAACCTAACTAATGTTTATGAATTAGTGGAACTGTGTGAAAATTGATAATTGAATGCATAAGTTTCTTGAGGTTCCTATTTGCCTCTTAAACCTTATCACAAAGCATCTTTTGCAAGCTTATTACAATTTAGTTGCTGATGAAACCTAACTGTCCCAACTATAAACTAGTGGGCAACCTTTACTGTTAATAAAAAAGGTCATGTATGTAGTTAAATAGATAGGTAGGTAGGTAGGACAGACATGCAAAGGCTACTAATGTCTTGTTTAGAGTTAGAGTTAGTGACAAAATTAAGGCTTGACATTAGGCTAATGTTTGTTGACAAGCTATAGTAGTTCATTTTTTAGCAATGAATGAAGGCATCTACTTTGCATATCATCATTCAAACCTAGGATGTGTTTTTGGTTGTAAATACAATATGTACCATGGGAGCCAACCTTTGTTCATGATGAAATAGCCATACCATTTTAGTTTGCTCTCTACTTTGGGCTCATTGCTATCTGTTGAAGACTTTTAGAGCTTTCTTTTCTCTATAGTTTTTTTACATTGTGTTCTCAAAGTTCTTCTTCACAAGATCAAAACATGGAAGAATGTGAGTGCAAGAGGCATCAATGCAAAGTGTCAAAACATGATGGTAGAGCATTAAGAAGTGTTGGCAGCAGAGCTTCTAGTGATAACAAAGCATCAAGACACGACACGATGGTAGTGCATGAGGAAGCATTGGCAATAGAGCTTAAATTGGAGTGTGCATCCAAATGGTGTATTTGTGGGTGTTGGTTCATGTTGGCCTAGTGAACCATCCTTTGTAAGCATATTACAACTTAGTTGTTGATGAAACCCACTTGTCCCAACTGTAAATTGGTGTTGCATTTCACCTAGGCAACCTCTACTGTTAAAAAAAAGGTCATGTATGTAGTTAGATAGGTAGGTAGATAGGACAGACATGCAGAGGCTAATAATGTTCCATTTAGACTTAGACCAATAGGAACGCTTGATTTCATTGGACCTTACTTTTTGGACCCTTGTCTAAAGTGGCCCTTATTAGACTCTCCTAACTCCATGCTGAACTTTTCCATGAAAGGGTCCATTCCAGTCTGTGCAAAGGTGCATGCCATAAAGTTAAATTCAAAAAATTCAAAGGTGAAAAATGTGTTGGGTTTTGATTTTTATGCTATTTTATGAAAATCCAATACATCGAATTAAATTTGATCTACTGAAATTTTTGCTTGCCATCACATTTACGCATAATTCTTTAAGTCTAATTTCACTTTCATCCAATGAAATGCATCACACATTCATCCCATTTATTTATTCTACACATGGAAGTTCATCCCATCAAAGGGGTCATATTTATCTAGAACTCTTCTCATCTTGTGGGTTTTTATTCATTTGCCAATTGATGTTTCATTTAGTTGCATTTCATCCTTCACGTTGATCCATTAACATTCATCTACTTTGTCTTTGGTTTCACTCAACAAAACTCATCCACCAAAAATCACAGCATTCGCTAATCAACAGTGGTTTCGAGCAATGGGTTCAGACTTCAGACTGATCCATCCAGCAAGGTCTAGTCAATGGGAGTTCTTTATCAGTTTGCTTAACTTCCTGAGAAAGGAAAGTGCTCTCTTCCAATATTTTTTTCTTTGGGTGGCGAATCTTCGCAAGGTTGGCGAATGTTTTTCAAAAAATGGAAAAATTGTGATTTTCAGGGATTTTTTCGCCATTTTTCGAAATAAAAATGTTAAATTAGCCACATCTAGACAGAGTCAGCTGCTAAGTCACCACTTGTAACAGCACTTTTGTAAAAATGCTACAGCGGACCTAGGAAGTAGCCATTTCATGCTAATTAATGCTGAGGATCCTCTACAGTGGACTGACTTCAATAATGTGGGGGGAAAAAGAAACCCTGCTGTCTTCTAGTTCTCTTCCACTAGACCTTGTAGAGTGTTGATTTTGTAGTCTCGTAGGTGCTTGACTTTGGAGAATAGATGACTTAGGATTCAGGATACTGACAGGAGGGTTCACCTAATCTTCTGGACAAGAGTTTGAAAGTACAATAATGCATCTCATGATGTTGTAAATGGTTGCAGGAGGGAGGCTCTGGTGGAGAGTTGGTAGTAGTCCTGGGTTCAAACCAGTGATGTGCAGTTATTAGATTTTGTAAATGACTGACTGTTTTGGTTTATTTTATATTTCAGAATCAAAGAACCGTGGATTTGTTGTTGAGAAAAAAATCAAAATTAGAGAACTGTTGGTTTGGGTTATTTCGGAAACATCAAAGAACCAGCAGTTAGAAAAGCTTCTTTTTTTTTAATTTCAAAAAAATTGAGAACCTAGGTTCTACACCAAAACCCGATTTTAGATCCTTTTTCACCCCAGTGTGTATATACCCAGGTTGTAATCAGTAAGTATCTGTAGCAGATTCTAATACCCATGTAACATTGGTTCAAACTGGTGTTGTTTGGTTCTAGTTTCTGAGTTGATTCCCCAGATTGCTGATTCTTTAAGATTTTTGAAATAATCAGGACCACAATTCTTTGATTATGATGATTTGTAAAAAATCAAAATAAATCATCACGATCCACACTTCACCGATAAGTTCCTCTTTTTAGCAATTGGGGTATTTGGGTGTCTCTATAAACAAACCAATATGTCCCCTCGCATTCAATTTGAACTAACTTGACATGCTGTAAATTCTCCTTTTTGTACATTTTCCAAATCTACAGTGTGTTTATAAATAAAGTTTTGCAAGGTTTCATCGAAACCGTCAGTTCTTTGATTCCAAAGTAGTCCAAAAACTGGAACCAATGGTTGAAACTAGTGTTGGGCTGGCCTCACCCATTGGCTGAGAACCGGCACCGGTTTTTACTGAAAACCAGCCAGTGAGAACCGGATAAGATAACCATCATTAGAACTGGATTGAAGGTTCTCACTCCAAGTGACAACCGCCAAGTGAAAGCTGCCCAGGTTCTCGCATGGCATCCAGTTTGAAAACCGGACCGATTCTCACATTTTGATTTGGATCGGTTGGGACTGAGTTGCACCCCCATTTGATGCTTCATCCTCTGTTGGACGTTGTCCGCAAAGTCATGAAATTCGATTAAATAAGGGTATGAAATACTGAGACTCAGCATTAAATGCACCAGGCTCGAGAACATATATAGCTCCATTACACATAGCAGCCGCAGTGATTAGTTGAAAGTGTTCACGAAAAGAAAGGAACGCGAGACGCTAAATACCCCCGCCCGCCCGCTCCGCCCACCCCCTCAAGCACTGTCCGGCGTCCTTTCTGGGCCTGACAGTGCAGCCTTGCGGAGAACCGTGTGGTTCTGCCGCAGCGTTTGACTTTTTAACTGTCCAAGTTATTCAAATAGAAAAGAAAACTTTGGGTGGGTGGGGCGCTTGAGTTTTTGCTTCTTACAGGTTTTCAATGTAGTTTTTTTTTTTTTCCTTGGGGGCGTGGGGGCGGGGGGTCTTGAGTTTTTGTTTCTTATGGGTTTTGGTGTGTTTTTTTATTTTTATTATTATGGTTCCTTCTCTGCAGCTCCCATCAATGTGAAATATCTTTGTTTTTATTGTTTTGGCCTTTACACTTTAGGTGGCTTTTCGAAGCATGTCAAGAGTGCTCATCCACCTGCTAACCTCGTTTGTTAACCTAGCCAAGTTTTTTTTGTTTTTTTTTGTTTGAGGTGTCATTTTTTTTCATGTGATTTTCCTTGGTTTTATTCTTTTTACTTCTTAAGGTTGATTTCGGGCTCAATCTAGCTCCATTTTGGGGCTATTTGAGTTTTGTTTCATGTGCTTTCATTTGTTCTACAAGATCCTTCAAACCATCCAAAATGAAGTCAAACAAGCTTTTGGCTTACCCCTTGATCGAATTGCTCAAAACCAGACGGACGAATTAGCATGGTTCATGTCGCAACCCCACTTTGGCCAAGTGTGGGGTTGAAGCCCAACACTTCCAAAGTTGGGGACTTGGAGTCCTCTAGGACTCCCGAATGTTTAGAGTTCGACAACAAGGCCCAAAACACCTCGCATTGGGGCGTTTTTGGTGTCATTGGAAAGGTCTTGAAACGTAAATATCGAAAATGGCCTCGCATTGGCAATTCAAACATCTGCAGCCCAAGTTATGGGCAAAAGAAGGGCCGAGAGTCAAACTGAGTCAAATTGGCAGTTTGACTCCCGACCACTAAAAGTCGGGAATCGACCTGTTCCTGACGTCCGAATTGAGGGTGCGACACAGCGTTAAAAAGATCTCGACGAGGGCTATAACTTTGGTTTAGACCTCGTCGCGATCGGACTCTGCAGTCGGGAGTTATGGCCGTTCAAAGTTCTGGCAGTCCCGCCGGGACAATTTCGGGACTCCATTTCGGGAATCCCAACAAAATGTGCCATTTGAATGTAGTCCCCATGACAAGCTGTAGAGAATACTATAGGGAGTAAGGTGGTGGCTTACTCCCGAGTCCGGGCCATGGTGAGTCTTGTGTGTCCAAGTGCCCGTGGCAAGTCCCAACACCAAAGGGTGTCCCGAATGCTAAACTAACCTTTTGTGATTGGTTTTTGGATGCAGATTCACACGAGCTAAGCTAGTCCCTCTTCCTAGTCTAATCCGGGGGCTCCCAACTCGACCTTCTACCCCTTTCTAGAGTTGGAAGCCGAGAGCGTGCTTCCGAGTCTCAACTTTCCGCAACTTAACTTTGTGGAACCCTCATATGGGTTTCACCCCGTGACTTGGGAGCGCGTCAGTTCCTTTTCCTTTTGTTGTTTCGTTAATATTTGTGTTATATTTGAAAAGGTTACTAAAGTCAACGAAAGGTTTCTCTTCGCCTTAAGAAGTTTATGGTGTGTGATTAGTCTTTTTTTCAAGAGGAATTTTCACATGTCTTTTGTGCACTCTAATCTCTCCACCCATGGGAAGACTTTTTGACCAATTGTTTTTGTCGATGTTTAAATTTAGGGAGAGTCAATGAGTACAATCATGCAATTAGAACTCTCCAACCCATGACTTTAAATTCCCATTGCTACCCTACATTAATTACACCCCCCTTTTTTAAACCTTGTTTTTTTCCTATTTTTTAAACACATTTAAACACATTTTTGTCCTAAATAAGACTCTATTTACCCAAACCTTAGCCACTACTCCCTGTTTGTTTTTAGGTGGGTTGTTTAGGATGGTATATGAACATTTTTAAAGGTGCTTCATACTAGAGGGCCCATCCTCAAAGTTTTCAAAATTATTTCAGGTTACTACTACTGTTGTTCATGGGAATATCCTTAGGTTGATGGCCTTAATGTTAGGGGCTAGTAGATTGCTAGCAATGGTAAAGGACATTGGTGGTCTTCATCCTATTATCATAGGTGAAGTGTTTTTTCGACTCATTAATCATTCCATTATCCTACAACTTTGGGGGCGATTTCAGGAACACCTATCCCCCCATTAGTTTAAAGTATCAACCCCTAAAGGCTATGTGGCCATTCCTTTTGGCATCCAAGCCCTCTTCGACCTGCACCTTGACTAGGTCATGATGCAAATCAATGTTGAAAACGTTTTTTCGAATTGTTATTTTTAAAGAGTTATGTGATGTCGAGGGGCCTTTAATGAGCATTATCCCCTTTACCATGTTGTTTTATGGTGCACATTCTTATATTTATTACCAACATGGGCGACATGTGGAGGGGTCACAAATATTGAGTCATCTTTAGGCATGAAACAGGGTGACCCCTTAACAAGTCATTTATTTACTTTGGCCCATTATTGAGCTATTTTAAAAACTATTGTACAAGCCCCCAGCTGTGTCTTTCCATCCTTAGCAAACAATACCCACATCATGGGGCCTACAAATGAACTTTCTTGTGCCTTTGACCATTTTTGGGCTTAATTAGCCCAAGTTGAGCTTAGGGTCAAAATGTCAAAATTCAAATGTTGTAGTCTTTTAGGGATTGTTCTACGCATAGAAATTCTTCACAGCTGCACTTTGGTTACAAATGGCCTTCGCATTCTGGGTGTGCCAATGGGTTCTTAGGACTTTGCCACACATTTTTTGAATGAAACTTTATCTTAAAATGTGGCACATATTGATGATCTTCCTCTCCTAGGAAATGCCCAAGTTGCTTTGGGCATTTTGTCCTCATTTGTAGCTCATCGACTTTTTTATCTCACACGGACAATACCTTTTCCTTCTTTTTTCTTATTTCTTTTGGTAGGTTTTGATAAAAGAGTTATACAAATATATGGGGTCCAACATCATGAAAGTTTTTTCAAGGCCCCTTAACGAGGCGTCAAGTTTGACTACCAATATCTTTTAGTGGTATAAGCCTTCTTTTTATCGAGGATTGTGCCCCATCTATTTTTTTAATGAATTGGGCTCTTATGGTTCTATATTGGTGTTCTAGGTTTCGTATTTTTGATAGGCTTGTTTTGAAGAAATATGTTTCTTAGGTTGAGGGGGGCCCACATCTGCTTTAATCAAACTTACATGCAGCACAAGATGGCCTACCTCCTACAGCTAGGGAAATGTTCCTTTCTTTCAGAAGTTTGGTTGTTATTGGTGCCCTAGGTCTACATGCTTCTTTGATGGACATCCACCATGACACATCCTTCAAATTTATTTTGGAAAATGACTCCATTTCCTCAACATTCGCATTTGTTCTTGTTTGAGCAAGGGGGCAAGGTTATGGTTGATTGTTAGGCCATCTATTCGTTTATTTCACATCATGCATTCTACTTTCACCCCAACATTGTGTTTTTGTTTCGATTTGATTTAGCCTTCAGCATCCAATCTCCTCATATGTGAATGTTGACAAGAATTGGATGCATCTAGCACACATTTAGCTCATTGTTTGTTTGGAAGTCAGCGGATAACCACACATAATGCCATCTAAGATGTCATGTATGCCTTCGTTCAAGGGATTGGGCACATTATATGGAAAGAATGGTGATACACCTTTACGTCAAAAATTTCATTACAAACCAATCTCTACATCACCTGAGAGGACCAAGTCTTCATTGCTGATGTGGTGGTTACTGACCCGGCACGAAAAACAATGTCTTCAAATGTCATTAATCGACTAGCAAGTGTAATTGCGAAATTTACAACCATTACTAAGATTTGTAAATATAGAAGGCTTCATGAGGGGCACCATTTTATTCTAATGACCATGGAGGTGCACATCACACTTAGGCGTGATATGAATCATTTCATCAGGGAGTGTGGTTGTCTTTTCCACAATAAACGATCGAAAGGTCATTTATTCTTGTCTTTTTGCATTCAATTTTTCAAGCAACATGTTAGTATTGCTCTCCAACATGTTTTAGCCTCTATTATAGAGAGGAAGATTGCGTTGGTAGGTGATGCTTGTTCTAGACCTTCGACTACTATTAGATCTAATAATTTGCATGTAGGTCACATTAGAGAGGACATGGGTGAAATAGCTTCCTACCACAAGAGAGACTAATTTTCTCCCTCTCCTTGGACCCATCAGGCTATGTGTCTTTTGGCCTTTCTTTGGCCTACCCCTTTTTGTCTCCCTTGGGAAGGTTTTGGCCATCATTCTTTTAAAAAAAGAAAAAAACAAAAAAAAACTCACATTCCTCAGACCTTGAGTTTGTGCCAATGGTTGGTAGCATGTTCTATACCAGGAAAGTTTAGGGTTTCAAATTCGGTGAGCTGCTGCTGAACGCAAATTATTAAAAAATTATAAGAACGATATTAAGTTCGTTTGTAGAATAAAAAGAACATGTAGAACCATGCTGCATGGTTTTATGCCTTGCAGGGGCCAAAAAACATGTGCAAGAAGACAAGAAAAATAGACACTCGAGGGGTATTTAGCATCTAGTGTAAGGAACAGGGCAAACTCAGTTTAGCACCAAATTTACTGCTAAACTGAGTTTCATGCCACCAAAAAAACCGATTGTAAGAAAGGAAATATGGAAAACCCCAAAAAACATGTAAAATATATATAACTAAAAACCATGATTTGTGAGGACTTGTGAAAAGCGTCCCTGAAAACCGACGGTTCAAACTTTTGTGAGAACTGTTAATGCTGAAAACCACCTAACCAGATTTTTTCTGAAATTCGGAAAACCGGGTCAGTTCTCAGAATGAGAAAAGCAATTAAAAGAACTGGGGCGGTTCTTAAAACCTGCCCCAAAAACCGGAACCAGTTCTTTTAATTGCTTTTCTCATTCTGAGAACCGCCCAACAGTGGTTGAAACAACTGCGCAACACTTGTGTAATCCATGCAATATGGGATTTCTTTATCAAATTCGTAAATTCTTTGAGAAAGGAAATTGCTCAGTTCTTTTCCATTACAAACCTTATAGGGTGTTTTAGGTGCTTGACTTTGTAGCGTAGATGAATTAGAAAATCGACAGTCCCTTTGCAAAGGTAAATTGTAAATTCGGCCTAGAGGGCTTTGTTGCTGGCATATGGAGGCCACTCCTATCACTAGACTATAAAATAGGTACCGACAGACCTATTACACAAGTAATAGCTTGTCGTTTGTTGTTATTTGTTAAGTTACTAGGGTTGTAGCAGCTATTCTACAGGGAACAATTCAATGACAATTTTAAGACTGTATACTGAGAAATCATGAAAGGTTGTATTGGTTAATTCAAGAGGGTCCTCAAAGTTTCAGAGTATTATGACAAAGCTAGTCCAAGGTCCATACAAGCTGGGTTATTTTTACACAAAGTTTTTGTTTTTGGTCACGTATCCCAAGGCCAAAATGTCCAATGAGAAAAATTGGAACATGTCTCAAAACCAATAATTTAAAATTTGGAGGCATCCACAAACATAACCAAAAGAAAATCATGCCTCCAAAGCCTCAAATTCTTTCTTACTGTCCATAGATGATAGATATCAATTATTCTATATTCATAGATTATCATAAGATGTTGTCTTGCTGAACACAAGTGAGCTATGTTCCTTTTGCAACTTTGCAAATTTGAAGGTTGTTTAATTTTAGCCCTTGAAAAAAGGGGGGCATGAATTAGGCAATTTTTCGTCATTTTGTTCATTCATATTAGATGTAAATTATACATTTGTTTTATTTCGGTGTTTTTCAAGTTTTTCAATGTAGTATTTGCTTACATTTCACTAATCACACATGTTTGTATGGTTTGTAAGAATATGGGAGGACCAATGTTTTTTTCGTGAATTTTGTGATGTAGCCACAATGGGAATGATTCATAGGAAGATTTATCCAAAGTTGGCTACAAGCTCCATATGAAATTGAATTGTTTAAAACATCTTTCTATATTTTTGGTTGCATACTTGAATCATGTACTGAAATATGGTCATTTTCTTTAAATTTTGATCAAATTATGGCTATTGAAGATCTGGAAAAGGCACTTGATTTAAGCACTTTTAATTTTTTAATATCTTTTTGGCTATTTATAGCCAACAAAAACAAAACTAGTAAAGATATTTATAATGTGAGTTTACATCAGTTGTGTGAGAAAAACACAAAATTAGAGAACTGTTGGTTTTGGGGTACTTCAAAAACATGAAAGTTCCAGCAGTTTTCATGAAAGAACTCGCAAAGAATCAACAGTTAGAAAAGTATTTATTTGAAAATTTCAAAAAACTTGAGAATCAAAGTTCTATACCAAAACAGGTTTTTTTAATTTTTTTCACCCGCACTGAGTAAGTGTGTATACCCGGGTTGGTAATTGGTAGGTATCTGTAGTAGACTCTAGTACCCGCACAACCATGGTTCAGACCGGTGTTGTTTGGTTCTAGTTTTGGGGCTGATTCTCCAGTACATCTTGGAAAAGAAATCTACAACGTTAAATGGAACTCAAATTGACCTTAGAATGGGAATCAAAACTGAGAAGCAAACCCAATACCCGGTTTATATAGGTTTTCATTTTTCATTTTCGAAGAAAAATTATGCTATTTACTAAAAAATAATTTGATTGGGGACGTTAGACATGTTCTTAGTGTGAGAAAAAAAAATCAGGTATATATTTTTCTGAATAAAGAAATTGGGGGTTGGGTGGGGTGGCAGTGGCATTGAGCATACAATTGCCAGGGGTGGTTTACATTAGACTACTTGGGCTTGGGACCACAAAAATTTAAATCTCTCATTGCTCCAAAGCAGGAAGGGTGGTTAATTTGGGTTTTACACTAGCCTAATTTGAAGCTTGTCTAGGGCCAAGCAAATGGCCTTGCACAAATAAAACTTGTTGGAACCTTACACGGACTGTTGTGGATATAATGTTGTTTGGGCCTTTGGGAGATATTTCTTAGGCTCTTGGGATAACTTTTTTTTTTGGTCTGGAAAGTCGGTTCCCTTGCCAACTTGGTTGGAGTTGTCAATGTGTCTCTTTCTTTTTTAGAAACTTGTTCCTAAGACAACCCCAACCTCCAAGTCCCTTTTTTTTCCAGGTAATCTCTTTCTCCCCGGGGAACTTGCTAGAGGTTTAGGTACATCGGCGGTTGTATTAGTACCGTAGGCGTGAAGGCGAATTATGGGAGGGCTGGGTTTGAAAGATGTATCCTGGTGGTTGGGGGGGGCGAGTCCCTGAGGCTGATGCAGCATTGAATTGCTCAGTTCCAGAGCAGTGCATCAAGTACGCATCAGACTGGAGTTATGCTGCAACTGTTGCAGACGACTTACCTAGGTTTATACTGACAAAAATATGATGCTCAAAACCACGCAAGATTGAGATCAGTCTGGAAATAAGTCATGTGGCCAAACGTACATGTGAAGACTAGTCATGGGGACCAGCAAGGTCTAATGTAGTAGAGTTGGCGGTTTTTAGAAATACGAACAGACCTCTGACGATCATCAGGTAGGCCCCGGCTTGAGTGACCCAGCACACACGAACGCACTATCCCAGAAAATCTCGTTCCGGGGGGAAGGAAATCCCTGAGGCTGAAGCGGGCATTGAATTGCTCAGTTCTAAAGTGTTGCATCAAGTACGCATGAGACTGGAGTCATGCTGCAACTGTAGCAGACGACTTACATAGTATACTGACAAAAATATGGTGCTGAAGATTACACAAGATTGAGTTCAGTCATGTGGCCAAACGTACATGTGAAGACTAGTCATGGGGACCAGCAAGGTCTAATGTAGTAGAGTTGGCGGTTATTAAAAACACGAACAGACCTCTGACGATTATCACGTAGCTCTGGCTTGAGTGACCCAGCACCCACGAATGGAGCATCCAAAAAATCCCGTTTTGGATTTTTTATGGGAACCTGACGGTTGGTGAGTTTGGGGCGAGTTAAGGATTTTTTTCCTTCCCCCTCTTCCTGCCCCAGAGAAGATTTTTTTTTTAAAAAAATCCTTTCAGCCCCTTCTTCCAACCTACCTATCGCCCTCTACCTACCTCCCCCTACTTACCTCCCCTTACCTACCTACCTTCCCATATCTACCTACCTACCTCCTTCCCTCCTACCTACCCTCATTCCCCGTCCCCATTCTCGTCCTCTTGTCACCTCCATTGCATTGCTACCATTGCTAATGTGTTTTCACTCCTCACACTTTGTGTTATTGCTCTTGTTGTTTTTCCCTCTTGCTCCTACTTCTAGTGCTATTCACTCTTGTTCTTGATGCTCCTTGTTGTTGCTCATGTTGTTTCTAGCTCTCGCTCTTGCTGCTCCTGTTCTTGTTACTTTTTGCTCTTGTTCCTAGTGCTCTTGCTCCAATTGTTTTTCACTTTGGCTCCTACTACTCTTGGTGCTATTATTTTTCACTCTCGCTCTTGATGCTCCTAATGTTCCTATTCTTGTTGCTTTTCACTCTCACTTTTGGTGCTTTTACTTTTATTGTTTTTCATTTTTGCTCCTACTACTCCTATTCTTGTTGTGATTCACTTTCACTCCTAATGCACCTCATTTTTACTCATGGTGTTTCTGCTTTTGTTGTTCTTGGTGTTTTTCACTCTCGCTCCTACTCCTAGTGTTTTTTACTCTTACTCTTGGTGTTTTTCATTCTTGCTCCTAGTGCTTTTGGTTATTGCTCCTCACTTTGTGCTCCTAGCTTTCATTCTTGATGATCTTAGTTCTGCCATCACCCCCCCCATTTCTCCTTGTTCTACCATTTTTGCCTTTCTCTCCTTGTTTTGCCATTGCCCCACCTTCTCATAATGCTATTGGCATCTCCTTCCTTCTCTTGGTGTTGCCATGACCTTCTTAGTACCATCTTTTTTTTTCCCAATCCTACTACCATTGCCCCCAATTTCTCTTGGTTTTTCCATCACCTTAAACCTTAAAACCCTCCTAGTGGCACCCTTTCCTACTATTGTTGTTTACCCTTTTATTGTTGGTCTTCACCTTTCTCCTTGTGTTGTTTTCTACCTCCTTATGTTATTAATTTTCTTGGGTTATTGTTTGGTGCATTAGGTTGTTTAGTTGAAGATGGCCCCTTTCATGAAGTTGAGAAGGATGCAAGTTCCATGCATCGAACTTTTAGCCATTAATGACAACAACAAGGTTGATGATTCAACAAGTGCACTAATTGTGGTGGTTGAAGGTGAAGATATTCCAAATGAGGTAGTGCCTTTTGATGCATCAATTGATCCTTCAAGATTAGTGGTTGAAGTTGAAGATCTTCAAAGTGCAGAACACTAGTAGAACACCCCCTTTTTTCAACCAAAATATTTTCAACTACAAGTCATTTTCAACTACGTGTCAATTGCAATTTTTTTATTATTTAATTAAATAATTTGGTGCTACCAAGCAAGTTGAAACATCAACTCTTTTGGTAGGCAGTTCAATTCAAGTCTCAAATAAAAGGATAATCACGGAATATTATTTATATCCACAAGTGTTACATTTGAATTATTATTGAAACTTTGACTAGGAAAATGACAACATCTCAAGATGAGTCCCATGTCCAACTATTTTGGTTGATCATAAACATAGGCATGGATGATAAATGCCAATTGGATAAATGAAATGCAGTTCTAGATTGATGTCTTATTTATAACTTTGCCACAACTATCTTTCAATTATAAAGACAATTTGTAAATATATTAAATCATACCTATATTAGGTACCTATTAATTACTAGTAAATAGATACCTACCTAGTTACTTCCTATTAGTAATTAGGTATTTAATTAGTGTGCATTTAAAACATTAAGTAACTAAGTCCTTAATAGGTACCTACTTACTAGCTACCAACATATATATGTTATTATATTTCACTTAAATTGATATAACTTAGGTATATATTATTATTATGTATAAATTATAAGTTATTATTAATATTATTAATATTATTTGAAAAATATAATTAATACAATTATAATTAATATATAACAAGATAAAATATAATAATATCAATATTAGTAGTTGTTATTATTATATATATTCAATAATGATGATAATAGGTTTTTTTATTTGTTAGATACTTTTATGTTTAATATTTAGTATAATTAGTAGGTGGATTAGCTTAGTATAACATAACTAATGGATAGGGTAGACATAACTATCCCCAAACCTTTACCAAAGTTTTGAACTTTTTTGTTTTTTTGGAAAACATTTCATGACAATGGGTGGACCAAGTGAAAATTTACAATATTTCTTGAAACTCCAAAAATAAAAAAGTAAGAAGAGGATGAGCTTGTTGAAAGAGGAAAAAAACATTAAGACCTCCTTACTTTCAAATTTCATTTCTTCCTCATTTTATTTTTTTGTTTTAAATAGTTTAAAAAACTATGGAAGTGTTATTTGAAGCTTTATAAACTTTTTTGAAGTGCAAAGATAATAGAGTGACATCCAAAGATCTTAAACTCCAAAATGCAAATTGGTCATATATGCCAACCCACATCACCATGACCCCCTTCACTTGGAGAATGCATATCTTGTTCAACTTTCATCAATTTGAACAATTTTTGTTACATTAAATGCACCATCTAAAGCTTTACAAAATCTTTGGAAACAATAGAGTGACATATAAACATTTTAAGCTCGAAAATGTAAATTGGTCATATGTGCCAACCCACATCATGCCCATGACCCCCTTCATTTGGAGAATGCATATCTTGTTCAAACCTTTATCGATTTGAGCGATTTTTGTTGCATTGGATGCACCATCTAAAGTTCTACAAAATATTTTGGAAGTGCAAAGACAATAAAGTGACATCCAAAGATCTTAAGCTCCAAAATGCAAATTGGTCATATGTGCCAACCCACATTATGCCCATGACTCCCTTCACTTGGAGAACGCATATCTTGCTCAAACCTTCATTGATTTGAACAATTTTTGTTGAATTAGACGCGCCAAGTAAAGGGCTACAAAATGTTTTTGAGCTTCCAAAGCAACAAAGGAATGTACATATATTTATAAGTCTTTATCCTTAAGTTATCAACATGTGTATCCTAGTAGTTGCAACAAAGATGTAAGATTTAATTGACCCATATTTTTTTTCATATGTTTCAAGTTTACAAACTATATAAGTAAATGCACCAACCATTTTCATAAGACAAATGGTACTTGGGATGAGCTAATCAAAATGGTTTGACCCCAAAAACAAAACCAAAAATAAAATAGGATTATCCTAAATTAGTTTATTTTGTAAATAGGTTTTGATGGGTAGGTACTTTAATTACCTATTTAGCCAAACATAGGTTGGTAAGTAAATATTTTACCTACTTACCTACATAGGCTCTTAAATTCAATCAAATAGGTAGGTACCTAGGCCTAATGAAATATAAAATTTATGTCCAAGTGTCAAAATCTTATTAATTTCAAGATAGAAAATTTATATTAATGTTATTTATCAAAAACATTTAATTTTTAAATAGTTTATCATTGCCACATGTCAATGTCTCTTTAATCCACGTGTCCAAATATCCTCCCTTCTTAAATTGGACGATTCATATTTAAATTTTTAATTTATTTTAATATTGAAATTTAAAAAGTGATGACATCATGAAATGTCACTGGATGGAGTTCATCCACCCTATTATTCAAATTGAAAATCATTTTCAACTATAACAGTTGATGTCATTCACAATTAAAATGGTTTGAAGTGGTGTTGACATGTGACTAACGTTTTCAATTGGAATGTCGCTTTCAACTTGTACTTGTCTATTGCCATTGTTTTCAATCGCAAATAATATTTTCCAACTAAAAGTTATAGTTGAAAAGGAGTTGGAAATGTAATGGGAAAAAGGGGGTTTTCTACTAATGGAAATTGAAGGATCTATTGTGAATGCAACAATCAAATTACCACCGACTATGGTTGGTGAAGGTCAAGGTGCTAAAGGTCACCAATTTGGCTAACACTAATTTGCATTGCAATTTCTTACCTCACTTACTTTTAATTTTTTGTCCCTCTTCAAAGTGACCAATTTGGTTAACATTAATGTTAAAAAACCCCCAACCCCACCTTGCTTCATGCGAGAAGGAAGGTGGGGCTTTTTTTGGCCAATTTTTTTCATGCAATATCCCCATGTTTTGGGTGCAATTTTTTTTGTCTGAATTTTTTTATTCAATAACCCCCATGCTTCAATGATGTTAATTACATTTAGCAATTTGCTCAATGGTGCGTAAGCAATACCCTTATTTTTTCCAATAGTCTATTCATTAGGGTGCATGCAATACCTTCATCGTTCAATGCCCTTTATTGATGTTGATTTCCTTGTAAATCAAAATTCAAACTTTCCATGGGCAAAGTGGGGTATGCAAGGTGGTTGGTTGTTCGGCCACATACTTGGCCACATGTCTCCTTGTTTGACACTTGGAATGCAGGTGATTAGAACTGATTTACACCCCTATACTCAGATGTATCAATCACTATCAAGAGCAACTTGAGTCCTGGATTGAGTTGCCAACTACACCCCAGTTACTATCCAATGAAAAACAATGTGCTGCCTCTAGCACATGCTTGTCCACCTCCATGATGAGATCTGTACATTCCAACTGCACCAAAATTCACACAAATCACCTCAATCAATAACTGACACAGGGAGGGTCTGCATTCATTAGGACATTTGTATGGAGTATTGAGTTTGCAGAAACATAGTGCAAGTAAAGCATGGTGAAGAAAATATGCAGAGGGAAGTTCCACAATAACAATTTGACGGTAACACAAGAAATGGGTATTGTCATAACCATATGAATGTTGCTCACAAAAACGTTAGGCAAGGCATGGATGGTGAAGAAGGGATAACTCACAAATGGCCACAGTGCTTGCGAACACAAATGTCAGCCACCCGCTTTTCACATCTCCTGTTAGTCCTCAAGATTTAGGACCACTGCTTGAACAATTTCCAAACAGCCTAGTCTTCAATTGGTGAAAAAAACTTGGCTTCAAAGTGCTAGTCATTGTCATCTAATGGGATTTACTATGGTGTCTTGAGACCTCAGGTGAAGAACTCCAGCTCTGAAAATTACGGATGCCACTGGAATCCTTTCGAATGTTTACAGCACTTACACCTTTCACTCTATGCGAAGCTTGGCTTGAGGTAATTGATACACAATCCTGTGAGGGAAATGTGAAGAAGCTTAGAGTCATCAAAAGATCACAGCTCAGTATTGGACTTCATCTCCTGAGAATCCACTCTGTCAATCACCTCAGATACAGTACTATGAAGCTCTTGGTCATTTTTGGGCATACCATCTGACTGGAGTAACGTGAATGGTAATGCATCCTCCAGTTGCATTCCTTGACGATCATGGTGGAAACTATTCAGAAGCCCATTTTGTGATTTCCCATAATGTAGCAATGTTGGAAATCCATTTTTGCCTACCTGATTCGAAACTTCCCCATCCTCAGCTTTGGCATCAACTTCAATCTTTATCTTCTCCTTGAACAACTTTTTCGACATCTTCCCACTTTTTAATTCTGACTGTTTCAGACTCTGCAGTTTTGGAACATCATTATCTTGAAACTTGGGAGGTGTCACAAGATGGGTTAACATTGTTAGGGTTTGTGCTACTCAAACTCTTCTTGGTCCAAGCTTGATCCAAAGAAGACTTATCAACAGAGAATTGTCACAAGAGGAGATAGCAAAACAATGGCTTTGAGTGGTCTGAAGTTGTTCAAGCTTTTTGTAGGAGGATCTCAAGGAAGCAAATCTTCAAGAAATAGTTAACCAGATTATAGTGAACCCTAGAATTGGGAAGCTCAGCTTGGTGGCAGGAGTGGTGTTGGGCAATCGTTTGGCATACAACCTGACCTTGTTGTGACATCTACACCCTGTGTGCCCTCACTTGAGCTTGCACTCTTACCAGAGCTTGCATGCAATGTAGGGCTATGGCTGCCTGCCATAGTACTATGTGTCCTCTCACCAAAGCTTGCAGCCTCACTAGCCCTTTCAATGCTTTCAAAGCTTCCCTGACCTGTGTATAATACACAATGGTTGTGAGCACATTATACCAATGCCTCCTATGGATTTGTCATGCGAATGACAATTTTCTTTGAACCCTGCACTTGAGATGGTTACTGCATTTACCTTTGCAGATGAACATGTGATAAACAAACTGCAATCTAGTGTGAAAGCTGAAAAGCTTTGCTGGGTGTCAGAGCTGCTCAGTGTGGGACTAAAACTTTCAACTCCTTGAACAGGTGAAGGAGACTAAATCAAGAGAGAAGCATTGGCAAGACTGCTGCTCTGGAGCAGTATAGGTGCTCGAGAGAGTGTGCTCTGAGGCTGTCTGTCCTCGTCCTTTGTTTGTGTCTCTTCTAATGCAAGAAACTTCTGCAGATTTTGATAAATATTGTCAATCCAGCTGACATCTGCACATGGATGCATCACAGCTTTTGTTGTGCAGTAGCAAGCTCAAGATTTAAAACAATCAAGGAAGCTATAACGCTCATTTGCCCTCTGGCAACAAAGAAAAAATAACCTGCGATTGCAATCATTCTTGTCATGATCTCACTCAGAAATGTGCTGTGATAACACAAAACTGCGAAGGATCAGGAAAATCTGATGATCGTCAAACTCTGAGTGCTCTCTTCCTCCTGTTTATCTTCTTATGTGTGAAATTCTGCAGATTTTGCATTCACCTTTTAATGGAAAGTCTCAATCTAGCTCATGGCTCATCAGCGATGCATGCATCACAGTTTGTGCAGAGCGAATGATGCGCGATTTCAAAAATCACGGAAGGTTGTACTCATTTTCGCCTCTGCGAAGAAAGAAAAGCGCAATTGCAACCAGTCATTTATCTTAGTTGGATCTTTGACCATACCTCTGCGGAGAAGAATCGGAAAATCTGATCATCGTCAAACTAGAGTGCTCTCTCCGTTGTGTGTCTTCTTGTGGGAGAAACCCTGAGATTTTGCATTCACCTTTCTTGATGAGAAATCTCAATCCAGCTGATCAAGAAAAGTCCGATTGCAAAGATCCGCCAGAAGGATCTGTGATCATACTCTACCAAGATGGATTGGAAAGTCTGATGATCGTTAAGCCAGTCCGAGTGCTCTCCTCTGTCTTGTGCGTGAAACTCGGGATTCATCTTTCTTGATGAGAAATCTCAATCCAATTGACCATCTACGCATCACAGTTTGTCCAGAACTCCGAGTACAAGACTGTCTTAACAATCAAGAAAAATGTTCATTTCTCTTTGGCAACAGAGAACACTGTGTAAATGCAATCATTCTGAAGTCTCATTTTATCTTCTGACTCGGATCTGTGATCACACAGTACACTGCGCAGCCTAATCGAGAACAGACCGCGCCATAGTGTCTCTCTCCTTTTCGTCTAAGGATGTTAGGAACTGGTAAAAAGAAAGGCGAAAGCTGGATTAGCAGAGAAGGACAAACGGAGGAGGACAACAGGCCGTGGTGGCTGGCAAAACTATCATCAAAAGGAAAAGGGATTCAAGTGAGCAAAGTTGGCCACAGCAGCACGGGAAGTGCAGGTAATATGCTTGTCATTCACAATCGTACTCTCAGAATGAATTCAAGATCTGTAGATGGGAGAGAAATCCGAGAGAGAGAGAGAGAGAAACCCATAGGCTTGCAAAAGGAATGAGTTTTTCATCAATGTAGGAAGACATGGGTTTCTTTCATCTGTTCAAGCTTGCACTGAGCACATATTGAAACTGATGTTGGGTTGCCTTCACTTCTGGATGTGCATATCTCCCCCATCAAGAATTAAGAATTTGCTGGTACTGCTGTGCAAAATGGGAGAAGGCCATTGCTGCATGGAGTTTTTTAACCAATTGCTTGCAGGAGCTTTTTGAAACACAATGCAGTTCCTGGAGGCTAGAGAGAAAAGCTTATGTCAAAAGTTCTTCTCAGATCCTTTAGAGTGCTAGGATTGCAGGTTAAAGAAGGCTAATGAATACGAATCCTGTCACAATTGTCTTGTTGACAGTGCCATAGCTTTGTTGGTTGTGATGATATTAGTATGGTCTACAAGACTTGCTGGAGAGAAAAGCTTATGTCAAAGTTCTTCAGATCCTTTGTTGTTATGGATCACAGGTTGAAGAAGGCTGATGAATATGAATCCCTGATCACAATTGTCTTTTTGAGACAGTGCCATAGCTTTGTTGGTTGTGATGGACAAACAAGTAAAGCATAGAGTGACCTTGATGAGTAATTTACAAGCTTGTAAATCAGGCAAAAGTCCTCAGCCCTAAATGGCAGACCAAAAGGCCCAAAAGGATACCTATCAAACCGCTTCATTCCAATTGCATCAACCTCATCAATAAAGATAATGCAAGGAACCTTCTCCTTGACCAGCTGAAAAGCATCCCACACTAGCTTTGCTCCATCCCCTATAAACATCTATGCCAGACAGAAGCCACAGTTTAGAAACAAACCCTTTTGAAGGATCCAACATTGTGCAATTGAACCACTCATTAATTACAGACACAAAAGTGAGAAGCACAGGCAAGAAATCACCTGGACAAGTTGTTGTCCAGCAAGCTTCAAGTAGGTAGCATTTGTTTGGGCCACACAAGCACATGCCATCAGAGTCTTTCCAATACCAGGTGGCCCATACAACAAAACTCCCTTTGGAGGTCAGATACCTAGGTTGTCAAACCCTTCCTTGTGGGTCATGGGCAGCACAATTGCCTCCATAAGCTCTTAAATCTGTTGACCCGAAACAAAGCCATAATCAACATAAGCTGGTTGAAATACTGCAAAGAGCAACAAGCATAATGTAGCTCAATGGCTATGTGCTCCTAAACTCATTTGGCATGACTAACCTACTTATCAAGACCATCAATATCTGAATATTCCTCAGTTGGCTTCTCATCCAACTCCATGGCTTACACAAGTGAGTCATACTTGCTGGGAAGGGAATCCAAAATCAGATAATTGTCCTTATTTACACCTACCAAGTCACCAAGCTTCAAGGTATCTGGATCCACAAGGCCAGCCACTAGTAGGAAGATGGTCTGCAGTCACATGCAAGTTCCCATGCCAAACATGACTTTTAGTGTAAGAGTAGGGCCTGAGCCTCTGTTGGTACAGCTAGTTTGTAGGAACCCGACTTGGAAGTGTGATGGAGGACCACCTTGTGTATCAATGTTCTATGATAGGAAGATTGTTGGTGCTTGTTCAGAGCATTCTTGACTGCACTAATACTATCATGTGGGACAGATGAAACCTGTTGACTATGGTCAGTATATGGTTTGTAGAATGTTGACCAGTTGTGTCATATTGAGGGGCTTTATTGGCAAATCATCATTTCCTGATGCCATAGAAGACTTATTGAGCACATCATTGTAACTTCCAGACCTGCCAAGCATTACATGCATTTCTAGAATTGAGTCAGACACTCTTGTAGTGGAGAAAGCTCATTGATAGTTGAGCTCAGATGTTGAGTTTCAGAAGGAATCAAGTAGGAATAAGTGCACTTTAGTTCTGGGGACTTTATAGGCCTTAGAGAGTAAATCCAGTGAGAAATAAATGGAAACCAGCCAGACTGGCAAGCAACACTCCACTTGGACAATGGCATCAAACCTTCAATTTCTGATCATGCTCTGTACAATAAAGCTGATTCAAATTTTTCAAGCCCTTTAAAGTCAGTGAGTAACAATACATTACCCCAATGATGATTAGTTTGCTTGCCTGAACTGGGCTTCAAGAGAGAAACACCCAAACAAAGGCACTAGTTTATTGATCTCATCACAGCTGCACATGAATGCATTTATCCACATACATTGCTAGATGTTGTATTGCTCATACTAGAGAATGCTGGAACTCCAGGCCAGACACAATAAAAGAATGCTGTCAAATCCAATGTACACTAGTGAAAGCATTTCATACCCTTCCCCAAGTGAGTAGACATGGTACGACAAGTTGGCAATGACTAAGCCCAAAAGATGCAAGCAATGACTCCATTTTCTGCTCCCATAGTTGGTGAAGTGGAGTTCACTTCCACTGGCCCTGCCTTTTGAAAATCATATTATCCATCCTCCCATGTCAACAGCCTGCCAACAATAAAGCACGAAACAGAGAGCAAAAGCCCTGTTTAGCCCAAATCTCAAGAAAGTGCCACAAACATAAGCTGAATGTTTTGACTTGGGGCTGACAGTCCTATCTATTGGTCAAGATAGAGGAGACCAATGCAACATTGAGCTTGTGCTTTGAAGACCTGTGATAACTTGGTATTCCAGACTTGAATTTCGTGTTAATTCTACATTATAAAGGTCTAAGAACCAAACCTAATTTTGTGAAAGTTCTACATTAGGAATTGCAAGGATAGTTGAAGGCAATAGAAATTCCATTCAAAACTGAAAACAATGTGAGTGGATTTTCTATTGCCTTCAAAAACTAAACTTTCTCTTGTGATATATCACACCTGTTTTGAGTGAAATGTTAGGGTTTAGGGTTTTGAAGAAGAAAAATGATCACACCTGATTGTAAGTAGGTAGTTGACACTCCAAAGCCACCCAAGGTTACTAATTGTGAACTAAATCAAAGACCTCAAACTTTCGGAATGCCTACAGAAGTTGAACCGTGATGGCAACCTCTGCACATATCGTGATCAATCTCCTGGTATGCCTACAACACAATAGAACAAACAAACCATGTCAACATCAATTAAACATCTCATATAGAACTTTCAATAAAATTGAACTAAATACCTGTCCCCAAAAAATGGTTCAACAATAAAATAAAAGTTGATGGTTCTGGTGAAAACCTTGCTTATCGAACGCATTTAATCCTTATCGACACCTAGTAAAAACCACCAACCTCCTAATGAAACAAATGTATGAAATAAGCACCCTTGTTATCGCACACACAAGGTATAGTGTTTAAACGATGCATTTACAAGAGCTGGAGTACACATATCATCTGAATGCCCCGTGGATGCACCTCGGCTGATACTTTGTAAACTATGCAATCTCCTATGTTAGGGTGATCAATACAAAACCATGGTAATGGCTCTAATTGAAATTGTGGTATAGGATCAACACGGTGACTTTTGCAATCACAGTCACAACCAAGTGCAAGTGTTTTTCCAATTCATTTTCTAAGTCAAATAACTTCATCATCAACCTCACTGATTGTCAGTGTACATATTTGTAGAACAAAAAGTGCATGCAACGTCAGAGCAGTGTAGCGCGCGAAAAAACAACACAGCGTAAATTAAGGCGCCAAAATGAGAGAGACGATAGGAGAACCGTTCGATTGAAAAATAATCAAAGGCTCACATTGTTTGGGTGATGTAATATGATCTCATACGGTCATATGCAGGACAGTCCAGGACATTTTACTGTTGAGTCCTCAAGTGTCCTTGATTCCCCCCTGCTTCACTTTAATGCAGAATAAAATATTTTTTCTTTTCTTTTGGTACCAGCATGTTGAGGATATCTCATTCACACATAAGAAACAAAAAAAATTCTTAAATTAGTCCATCATGAGCCCTCTTTTTTCAATCGCCCTAAAAACCCATAAAATTCAAAATTTGGAATCTTGTGCACAACAGTGGGGCATTTTATTTTTATGGCAATTCATTGTTTTATACACATTAACACTAGTTTGTGATTAAAAACTTACGCCAAAATAGCTTCTTATCACATTCTTAATGAGTCCTTGAATTTTTTAATTCAATGAGACAAAGTCCTAGATTGTTTCCCATGACTTATCAGGACTCCTTACATTTTTTCAAACTATAAATGTTATCCATATAATATTACTTTAATATTATATGTATTTTTGAAACTTTTTTTTTTCACTATGAGTGAGCCATTAAATTTTAAGGACATTGCCAAGTGAAGGGGTCCAATGCATATTTTTGTGAGATGGTCCTTTTTGATACCCCGATCATGCTTGGACCTTAAACTTTTATCTATTGGCAAAACTTTTTTTCTTCATAACGAAACTCCTCCTTCTTTGCAAAACCTTTCTAATTTATTGTTAAACATTTCCCTCTTAACAAAACCTTTGATCTCCCTCATGGCTCAACCTTTTCCTTTTGACAAAACCTTTTTCCTTCATGGCTAAACATCTACCCTTTAACACAACTTTTTTTGTTCATGGTTAAACCTTTAACTCTTGGCAACACCTTTTGATTGCATGGTTAAACCCCTACCTCTTAACAAAACAAAACATTTTCATTTCATGCCTAAGCCTTTCCCTTTTAACAATTTTTTTGTATTTCATGGTTCAACTTTTACCCCTTAGCAAAAAAAAATTTCTTTATGGCTAAACCTCTACCTTTTGACAAAACCTTTGTATTTCTTGGCAAAACCTCTACCTCCCAGCAAAACCTTTCAACTTCATAACTAAACCTCTACCTCTTAGCAAAACTTGTTTACTTCATGGTTAAACCTTTACCTTTTGGCAAACCTTTATTCTCCATGGGTAAACATTTATCTTTTGGCAAAACCTTTACATCTTTTTAGTTAACCCTCTACCAATTAACAAAACCTCTTTGTTTATTGGCTAAACCTCTACCTCTTTGCCAAACCTTTCTATTTTGTGGTTAAACCTTTACCTCTTTGCAAAACCATTCTACAACATGATTAAAATTTTCTTTCTTAACAAATTTTTTTAATTTCATGACTAAATTTTTGCCTCTTTACAAAACCTTTCTCCTTCATGTTGAAACCTTTACCTTTTGGCAAAACCTTTCTATTTCATAACCAAACATCTACTTCTTGGAAAGACCTTTGTGCTTCATGGCTCAACCTTTGTTTTTTGGCAAAACCTTTCTACTTGATGGGTCAACCTTTCCCTTTTAAGGAAACCTTTGTACTTCATGGCTAAACTTCTACCTCTTGGCAAAACCTTTCTATTTCATGGCTTAACATTTCCCTCTTGGCAAAACCTTGCCACTTCATTGTTAAAACTCTACCTCTTGGCAAAACCTTCCTACCTCATCATTAAACCTCAACCTTTTGGCACAACCTTTCTACTTCATGGTTAAACCTTTCACTCTTGGAAAAACCTTTCTACTTCATGCCTAAACCTCTACCTCTTGTCATAACATTTTTCCTTCATGGTTAAACCTTTGCCCATTGGCAAAACCTTTCTCCTTTGTAGCTAACCTTCTACCTCTTAGCAAAACCTTTATATGTCATGGCTAAAATTTCTCCCTTTTAGTAAAACGTTTCAACTTCATGGTTGAACCTCTATATCTTGCCAAAACCTTTTCATTTCATGGTTGAACTTCTACCCCTTGGCAAACCTCTTTACTTCATGGCTAAAGGTTCAACCTTTACCTTTTCACAAAACTTTTTTCTTTCATGGTTAAACATCTCCTTATTGGCAAAACCTTTTTCTTTTATGTTTAAACCTCTCCTATGGCAAAACCTTTATATATTCCTAACCATAATTTTGCTTATCAACAAAATCTTTTTTCTTCATTGCTAAAGTTCAACCTGTTGATAGAAACTTTCTACTTCATGATTATGCTTTTACTTATTGGCAAAACTTATTTACTTCATGTAAGGTTGTAACCACATCCATGCATCCATCACAACACGATGAACACATTTGCATGTAGGCATAACCATGTGTAGTGTTTGTATAGGGTCAACTTAGGTCAAAATGAAATCAAGCTCCTTGAAATACAATTAGGGGCGATTAAAGATCTTGTCATTCGGTCCCCCTAAACCATGTGGTGACCGAAACATCTTTCAGTGGCCACATTGCTACAACAACCAAAAAATAATTTGGGTGGTAATTTTAAATAATCCAAATGGTGATTGAATTTTTTCGGGGCAAAAATTTTAAATCTTCAATTATTAAATCAATGGTGGAAATTAAACCATGATCCATTGAATGGCTAAATTTTTTTGAAATGTGATTGAAATTTTTTTGGGCACTGCCCAGCAAATTGGGTGGCCAAATTTTTGATAATCTAGTTTGGCGACCAAAAACAATTAATTCTTTTTGTCACACATCTGCAATTAAAAGCGACCAAAAATTAATGAACAAATTTTTCAACATTGCCCAAAATTTCATGGGAATGATAAAAACAAATTCAATCATTGGATTAATTACCATTGTGGATTGGATGATTAAAATTTTGTGAATAGATTTTTAAAATTTTGGTTTCTTGATTTGGTGACTAAAAATTAACCATTGGAAATTTTTGGTTGCCCAATTTGGTGACATCAAAATTGGGTGACAACAATTTTTCATCTGCTTTTAGTTGTTAAAATTGGTTTGACCAAAAAAATTAATCTCTTAAAGAAATGATCGACATCTAAATGCATTCGTCCATCTAAATGTGTAAAAACAAACATGCATAATCTTGGTGTGTGATGTTAGTTTTGAAAAACCTTGACTTCATGGTTAAACCTCTACCATTTGGCCAAACCTTTTCACTTCATGGCTGAACCTTCACTTCTTTATTAATCTTTTAGTTTACAAAACCTCTTTACTTCTTGGTTAAACTTTACCTCTTAGCAAAACCTTTAAATATTCTTAACTAAATTTCAAACTCTCAACAAAACCTTTACCTTTTCACAAAATAACCATGTTAGCTTGAGTGACCCAGTACCCACCATTGCACCATCCACGAAATCTCGTTTTAAGACTTCATGGCTAATGGGATGATATTGTTAAATATTTGGTTAACCTGATTTTTAATTCTTTTGGGCCTTTTTTTTGTAGTTTTTTTCCTAGACCATTTTATCCCTTCTTGTATTTTTCCAATTTCACCTTACATTTTTTTTTTAGCCATCATTTTTTTTCCCCCCACCCTTGACCTCTCCTCCCTCCACTTTTCTTGCACTCACTCCATTGTCAAAACTTCAACATTTGGGTTTGCAGTTTAATGTGAGCTTAAAAAGTTTGGAGCTTGGAGAGTTTGATGAGGGAAGCGCTTGGAAAGCTTGGAGCATGAACTTCAAAAGTGATGAGCCTGGAGAGCTTGGAGCTTGAGCATTAACATCTAAAATTTAGGGAGCTCCATCAGCTATTCCAAGGTAAAGCATGCACCCATTCTTCTCTTTTTTTGTCTTTTTGCATGCTTTTGGGCACATGTGGGCAAGGGAGCTTTGCTTCCTACCATTGCCAATAGTGGGGGAGATTTGGCCCCCCCTTTTTTGCTTTTTTCCTTGTTTTTCTTTGTGTTTCTAAGTGTAGCTAGGTGGGGGAGTTTCACTTTCCACCATCCACAACAAAGGGGGAGCTTGAACTCCCCCACTTTTCCTTTTCTTTTGTTTTTTCATGTGCTTCTAAATGTAACTGGGTCTACCATTGCCAACAAAGGGGGAACTTCGGCTCCCTTTTTTTTTCTCTCTCTATGCTTTTGGACACAACTAGGCTTTCTAATGCCAATAATGGGGGAGCTTTGACTCCCCCTTGTTTTGCTTTGTTTTGTTTTTTCTATGCTTATGGGTGTCCTTGGGCCCACCATTGCCAATAGAAGGGGGAGCTTTAGTTCCCCATTTTTTTTCTTTTTTCTTTTTTTGGTGCTTGTGAGTGTAATTCAGTGGAAAAATTTTGCTCCCTACCATTGCCAACAGAGGGGAAAGAGGGGGAGCTTTAACTCCCTTTTTTTTGTTTTTTTTTTTTTCTATGTTTCTAAATGTAATTGGGTGGGGGAATGACACCGATAGAGGTGGAGCCTTTTTGCTCTTTTTTTGTTTTCTTCTCTACTTTTGGGTGCAGTTAGGCCCGCCATTACCAACAAACAAAAAGCTTAGGCTCCTCATTTTTTTTGTTTTTTTAATGCTTATAGGTGTAATTAAGCCTGCCATCGCCAATAGAAGGGGAGCTTTGGCTCCTCCTTATTCCTTTTTCTTTTTGTTTTTTTCTTTACTTATGGGCGCAATTGGGCAAAGAAGCTTTGTTCCCCACCATCGCCAAGAGCATGGGAACATTAGTTGGAGCCTTGGTCCCTTTTTTTCTTTTTCTTTTTTATGTTTTTAAATGTAGCTAAACAAAAGAGGTCTGCCCCTTGCCATTGCCAATAGAGAGGGAGTTTTGGTTCCCCTTTTTTTCCTATGCTTTTAGGTGCATCTAGGCCACCATTGCTAACGAAAAGGGAATTCCTTAGTTTTTGCTCTTTTTTTGTGTGCTTATGGGCGCAACTATGTGGGGGAGCTCTAACTTCCCCTTTTTTCTATGATTTTGGGTGTAGTTAGGCAAAGGAACTTTGCTCCCCACCATCACCAACAAAGCGAGAACTTCAATTTTATTATATTCGTTTTTTCTTCTATTGTAATTAATGGTAGTCGTCGTCGTGCCTTTTGCTATAGATGAGAAAATGGAAAATGAACCAAGAAGTAAAATATTGTGTTTTTTGTGTTTTAGTTGTATGCAAATTTGAAAGAAAGCAAAGAATGGATCAACAAGTTTCAAAAAAAACTATAAATGGCATAAGAGGTGTTAGGAATGAAAAACATTTGGAGGTTGGGGTGATGGGATAGCAAACGAGTGTTGAGGATGTGGTTCCATTACTTCCAAGCAAAATTGTTGAAGAAGAGCAAGTGGAGGCGGATGAAGATGTTAATGAAACATTTAAAGGAGATGTTATTCAAATTGAAATGGATTTGGAGAAAATTATTTTGATGATACATTAGTAGAAATTGACAAAAATGTAACCATTTTATTTTCAACTACATGCAACTATTAGTTATTTGCAATTACATTTGGACATTTTTGTAACTATTTCTTGTGTTGGTCATATTTGCGACTACATTACAACTAATTTGCAACTATTTTGGTGTTCATCCTTCCATGTGAACAACATTTAGGTTAGTTTTCATCCAAGAAAAACAATTTATGTCCCATTAGTTGCAAATGTGACCAATTTAATTGCAACCCTATGAGTATAAAAAGGTGTATTTTGTGAATTCTAAATAATATAGTTGGGTGTATTATGGTTTATAAATGTATATTTTGAATTTATATGAACAACCGTATTAAATGTGTATTCAAGTATTATTATTATTAACATAAATGGCCTTGATATTATGGTTACACTAAATCATGTATATTTTGAGTATATTAAAATTTTATCCAAGATATTTGCTAAATATATTGTGCCCATATTACGAGTTTATCCAAACCATCTTATCATACTTCTTAAAAATATTACAAATGACATTTATTATTATTATTATTATTATTATTATATATTAATATTAATAACATGTGATAGAAAAATAAATTTCAATATTATCTTTGACTAAATTTTTTTAAGTAATATCTTATTACATAATGATCATAATGTTGATGATGATGATGATATTATAATGATAAGGGAAATAATTATATAATTATTGAAGTAATTATTTAAAAATTAATATAATAATATATTATTATTAAATTCTTTTCAAATGACTCATGTACTTAATAAAAATTAATTTTTATTTATAAAATAATGAAAAATTAATTATATTAAATCATAATAGCTTTAATAAGTGACATAATAATATATAATTATAATAAAACAGCTAACCTAGGCTAGCTACAAATCACATATTATTATTATTATTATTATAAGTAATCAATTATGAATTATTATTAGATTAATATGATAATTACTAGGAAATATTAATATATAATTTTAAAAATTTATATTTCAAGTTTATAATTGATATTTATTATTTATCAATAATTCAATAATTATAATCAATTACTAATATGAAATTTTTATTTTCAGTTTTATTATTTTATTATTTTATAATAATTATTTTATTAGTTCGAATGGAAATCTAATAAATTATTATATGAGAGCAGAAATTATTTCTGAAGGAAAACTATACTTATTAAAAATATAAAAAATTTATTGTAATAGTTCATAAATAGGTTTTATGAGTGAAGTAATAATATGAATAATAAAAATAAAATAGTTAACATAGGTTAGGTTTTAATTATATTATTAAATATATAAAAACTAGTATTCAATATTTATAATTAATAGTTAATAATGATTGAATATGGAATATTTCAGTCATTATATGAATTTATTTGGTTATGAAATAATATTTTATTAGTTATTAATAATTATCTAATTATTTCAATATTAACCAATTCTTAGTTAGTTAAATTGGTTGATATATTATTATAGTTAATATATATAATTAAAATTAAATATTATTACTGTTTATTCAGCTAATAAATTAAGTAATATTTAATAATAACCAATAATATAAATAATTCAGTAATCATTAGATATTGATGATTATTACTACAAATAATTAGTTAGTTGGATAGTTTATAAAGTGAATGAGTTAGTTTCTTGTTTGGTTGTAAAAACTTTATTAATTTATTTTTCTATATTATATTCATTAAATAATTAACAATTTTATTAGTTAATTAGTTAACTAATTGATTAGCTAGTTAGTTGTCACTTACCTATTTCATTATATATTTTTCAAGATGAGAAGGAAAACCAAAACATATGGGATGAACTTTTTAGTTGCAAGTAGTTTGCAACTAAAAATCTTTAGTCAAAAACAATTTCCAACTAAATTTTTTATCCCATATGTTTTGGCTATCATTTTGATTTTAAAAAGTATATAAACAAAGTGTTTTGTTTGTTTTGTCTTACATTTTCATATTTAAAAAGATGGGCATATGGGATGAGTAAATAAAAACGATTTAACCCAAAATAAAATAAAAGTATTCATGTATTTACACCTACCTACCTACTTCCCTAACTTGCCAACCTATTCTTCTACCTACCTACCTACCTAGGTAGCTAAATAGGTTTTATCTAGCTAGGTTTTTAGCTTAGATGGGTAGGTAGGTATATAAGTAGGTAGGTACCTAGTTAAACCTACATACCTAAATATTGATTTAAATTTAATTTGGAAATTTTCAATTAACATGTCACATGGCAAATTTCTATTGCACCACGTGTCACAATCTATACCATCCAAACATAAAATTAAACATTGTAGATTATTTCAAAATAATAATAAAATGTTTTTAATTTTTAAAAGTTGGGACATGTGGCAACACATAATTTGTTCCCATTGTCCACCAAAAAAATCGCATCTTAGTTGCAAGCAACAATACGTATATGACTAGTCAAGATATGAAGGCATATTTCGTTGATTTTTTCTTTCATCCAAAATTCATTGTTGTTTGCGACTAATGTCAATGTGACTTGTCCAATATGACTATTAATATTTTAGTTGCAAAGGTCGCTTGTAACTAAAAATTAATCACATGGACCAGTTGCAAAATGGCCATTTTCTACTAGTGATAAAGGACTAAGAAAATGTAATTCATTCTACTCCATTGCCGGAGCAAGAAAATGCAAATGAAGATGTTGAACTTCATGCACAGATTAATGGAGGTGATATAGCCATTGAATTTCATTTATTATGATTATGACCCCAGCCATCCTCTCAAGTGGAAAGGATGGGTGGGGTTTTTTTGGTTAGATTTGTGATTACAATACCTTCCTTAATTATGGTCCTTAAACCTTTGCATGCCCGCCCTCCTTCTCCACGTGAGAAGGTGGGTGGGACATTTTTTTTGGGTTTAAGTTTGTGGGCAATACCTTTAGGCTTTGTAGGTGATGTTATTTTTAAGGTTTGCTTCATTTTATGCAAATTTCAACATTGGAGTTTAACAGTACCCCCATATTGTGTTTTTGTTCTTTTATATTTCTGTGCAATACCCTCATTGTGTGTTATGATCTTTTATCTATCTATGTAATACCTTCATCTAGAATATTAATTTTCACATTTGGTTTTTTGCTTTTGTTTTTTGATTTCAGATGTGGTTGCCCCTCCCCCAATTACCTTAAAGGGTGTCCCCATTGGGCAATGGATGGGCCCAAATTTACTTGCAAGGTTGATGGGTGCGATGCATCTTACATGGCCAAATACAACTTGGCATGGCATTTGTGAATGTGCCATAATGTGACCATGGAGTTCGGCAAGCTTGGACGCCCATCTATTCAAGAAGAGGGCCCAAAGCATGAAAATCACGCTACCACGAATGTGCAGATCTTGAGTAATCCTTTAACCCCGTTTTGTCATAATGAGCAAAAGGTAATTACTAAAGCTAGGAGGCATGTAAACCTAGAGTGGGATAGGCTCCAGGTTGTTTTGTAACACACACTTGATGTTCTTAAGCCCACACTTATTAAATTAGCTTTTAACCACATTCTTTAGCTCCTTGGCATGACTACATGGCGTGTGGGGGCCATCCCTCTCAATGTGTAGGCCAAGTTAAAGTGTGATGAGGACCTTGCACTTGTGATTTTGAATGACTGGAGCCAACTATGCAAAGGCACTTGGATGGAGCGCAATTGGAAGTTTAGATCAAATAAGATAATGCAATGTAAGGAGATTGGCCTCCTTCCACAATACCATGATTCAAAAATGATTCATGGTTGGTAAGTTTTTAATAATGCCATGCTTAATTTTATTTGAATTCCAAGTTTTAGAATTCATATGTAATACTTATTGTATTGTGTTGTTTGTTTTAAAGTTCAAAACACCATTAGGGAGGTGCTTGTGGCTGATGTTGTGGATGCAACATTGGTTAATTGTGGAGTATTTACATGACGACATGCCCATGATGCAAAGGTTGCATTAGCATGGTACAGGGGGGCCAATGGGATCAAATCCCCTTCCAATAGTGATGTAGATAACCCATAGTTTATCTTAGTTTAATTAAGGTGTTGTTTTAATCTTTAGGATTTAGGGTAGCAATTTATCTTTAAGGCAACCACATATTTACCATTATGACATGTTCCCCATTTTAAGGTGGGGTTGTTTTGGATTCGGTCATTTTTTGCATATATGTTTTTTTATTTAAGACATTTTATTTCATTTTACAACATCTTGTGTTAATAGTTAGAAATACCTTTTCGCATATTCTTATATGTATGTTTGATGAAATTATCAAAAATTCGATTATAATCTTGCACTCAAACCAAAAAACCTTTCTTTACCCAAAAAAAAAAAAAGTTCAAACCTAGAAGGAAAGCAATACCTTCATGAGGGTATTTTGTAAACACCATGGATTAAATTATTTTGGTCCAAGCTATTGGAGGGGTATTGCTTGTGCCTAGAATTACATAATGCATGTGCAATATTTCTCTTAGGGTATATTATAAATTATTTGGGCACCATCACATATCTATTGAAACATGGAGGGGTATTTTATAATGATACCAAAATCTAAAAGGAAAGCAATACCTTATTTGGGGTAATTATGCAAACACCATGGGTTCAATTATTTTGGTTCAAGCTATCAGAGTGGTATTGTTCATGCCCAAAACACTCAATTCACATGCACTACCTCTCTCGAGGTGTTTCATAAAACCTTTGGGTTCCATAACATACCTTTTGGAATTTGGAACAATATTGCATAGCCCTAGCAAAACTTAGAAGACAAACAATACCCACATCATTTTGCCATGATATCATAAACCATGAAACAAAAGAATGTTTTTTTAAATACTTATTCCATGTTCATTATATGATGCCAGACATATTGATTCAAGGAAATGAGGGTATTGCAAAGTTTTTCACATTGATGTTGGGTCCTCTTGAACAAAGTTGTGGAGTTTAAATGCAATACCTACATCATCTTGGGATATTTGCATTCACCTTGAAACTTGGAGGGGTATTGCATAGCCTTACCAAACCTAAAAACAATACAATATCCACACCATATTATGACAATATCTAAACCATGGTACAAATGAGGGTGTTGTCAAATTAGTCACATTGATGGTAAAAGGCAATGAAACTATCACTAAAATGAAGGTATTGCAATTACACATCAAAAATTTATTGAAATAACCTTATACCATTAATGTGGCCAATATTACAATACCTTCATGTACATATACAAATGATTTTGCATTGGTCCATTGAACAATTTTTATCATTTATGAATTGAAAATATCTTTCAATTATATTTAATGTTTACTTAAAATTTCTAACATAAAATTTTTATTAAGATATTATATATTTAGTAATGCAAAATTTTTAATAAAGCCACACATTAATTAATTAAGTATATCATTATTTCATATATTATAAATTAAATTTTACATAGAATTAAAAAATACATTAACCAAACATACAAAATATTAATTACTTATATTTAAAATTCAATTAAAACCCTTATTCCTAAACCCTAAACCCTAATTGAAAAAATTCAGGGTTCTTGCTTAACAATTTTTTTTAATTCTAAAAAAGGAAAAAATTGGGTTGAAGATAAATATTTTTAAAAAAATGAAACAAAACACAAACACAATTTACATATTTGGGAAAATTTTAATTCTTTTTTAAAATTAAAAACATTAGAACCAAATCACATTATACATAACAATGGGTTTATATATATAGAATTAGCCTACTAGCCTATTACATATGCTAGGCTAAGTTGTCTAGTTTGAATAGTGTAAACACTTTAGTTAATTTGACAAGGTTTCTTGGAAGCTTCCTGGAAAAAAACTTCTTTTGTGAATAGACAACAATTTAAGCACTAACTTTTTGCTGTGAACTATCAATTTTGGAACATTATGAAAGTTAGTTCATTTTTTTTGTGAAGCTCCTTCTTGTACTATTCTTCTTCTTTTTCATTTGATGATGATGCTACTATATTCTTCAAGGAAAGTGCAATAGGAAAATGAACAATATTTTTTACTGCTTGAATTTCAAGCATTGCATTGTTAATTTTTATATCCATCATTGTTGTAGAACACTTGAGTTGTTGTTGCTATTGTGATTACTTGGGAAATAAATTGAAAAAAAAAAATGTAGGAAAAATGTTAGCCACCAAGATGTCATACCTCTGAGCATGTAGCTAATGTACCACATCATTGAATGCACCATCCTGCAAGGTCAATATTGTGCATACATCTTTGTGGGTGGTGGATGATCCATGGCTCACAATAGCATGTCAACATGACTCATCACCTTCACATTATTAGTACTCCCATTCTCATTATACCTTGCAAGCAATCCACCATAAAAAATGAACAAAACATAGAAATATAATTTAACACAACACCATCGCACATGATTATTCAAGTACTTCCATGAAGCTTTCAAAGCATGGTTGATTTCAAGCCAAAGTTTCAAACTTAGTTGATTTGAATTAGTTGGGTTGGTTGACAATGGATTTGTTTGAAGAGAAAAATTATTGATAAAGCTTCAAACTTGAGTTGGTTTTATGGAGCTTTGAACATATTGAATTGTTCATGAGTTGGATTTTAAACTTGTAGTTTCACAGAGATCTTGAGAAAAAAAGACATGGGTACCAATTTGTAGAAAACTTGAAAAGAAAAGTTCTTGAGCAAAGAAGATATATGGGAACCCATTTGTAAAAGAACTTGAGAATAAGTCTCTTGAGCAAAAAAGAGATGGGTATCCATTTGCAAAGAATTTGAGAAAAAAGTTTCATGATAAGTAAGATCAATGGGTGCAACACACAAGCTATAAATCCTATCAAGCAAGATCGACTATTGGAAGAAGGATTGCCTACTCTTGAATCTACTAGAACCTCTCTACCCATCAAACTAATAATGTTAATAATTTACCTTTTGAAAATTTTAAATTCTCATTAAAAATTAAGTTCTTAAAAAAATTGCACTATACATAACCATGGGTTTAGATATATATAATTTAAATTTAATATATATATTTAATCAATTATTATGTTATTTCAAATAAATATGAAGATATTATATGTATTAAAATGAATAAATAATATAATTCCATGATATAATTAATTTTATGTAATGTGTTATTTGATATGTTACAAATAAAAATATATTTAAACCAATATTTAATTCAATATTATATATCATAAAAAGTAAAATTTACATAAAGATTTATGTTATATATTTATGAAAAAATGAACTACTATATAATTATTTTAGCCTAAAAATTACTTATTATATGTCAGAAAATTTTTAAATAAAATTTCAATCATACATAGGATTAATACATGGGAAGAGATAATTTATTATTAATATGTGAACCATTAAAAAAAGTAAAAAATCATGTGCTTTAATTTTTTAAAATAGACATTAAAATCTTCTTAAATTATAGACTTTATGTTTTTTTTTTTTTTGAAATGAGTTTACAACTTTAAAAGGGAA